>ERZ772770.32-NODE-32-length-31346-cov-5.96993_pt1 | contig 31346 bp, 34 predicted proteins | sample MGYA00511361_ERZ772770 | MGnify/ENA primary metagenome ERZ772770 (study PRJEB29015, sample SAMEA2738026) | human oral metagenome | biome: human oral; feature: human-associated habitat; material: saliva | place: China | collected 2251 ... | reverse complement strand
GTCCTCTTATAGGTCGGAAAATGTCCTCTTATAGGTCGGAAAATGTCCTCTTATAGGTCGGAAAATGTCCTCTTATAAGTCGGAAAATGTCCTCTTATAGGTCGGAAAATGTCCTCTTATAGGTCTTACAAATACATATAATATAAGGCCTCGTAATATGCCTAAAAGAATATAAAAAAGAAATTTAAAAGATTAAGAAAAAGAAATAAAAATATATAGCTATATATACTAGATATAATTTTACTAATATTAAAATACTATTTTTCTTCATTTTTTTTATATGTTTATGATTATTTAGATCAAGAATCAACTGCAGAAAACGGGTACCTATATCAAATATACTTTTATCGTTATAACTTTATAGGTCGGAAAATGTCTCCTTATCATTAATTAACTAATTCAAATATAAAGGTATATCTGCTATTAAATTATCAATAAAATGCGAAAATTTAACCTACAAGCGATTTTTATAATTCTGTAGTGTTATTTATTATAAAGATTATAAAAACGCCATATAGAGCAAATAAATCAATTTTAGTCGTTAATTTATGATTAATTTTCAGATCATCCCCTACCGCCTGCCCCATTCTTTGGGGCGTTGGTCAAATTCTACATTCATCGATTGACAATACCGCTGCGCTTGTATCGGAATCGATGGATATAGAATTTCTATGATCGCCAGCGTACGGTAAACTTATTATGATAATTTACTTGTTTGATGAATTAAACTACCGTATAATATAAGTGCATAATTTTTACAAGCACATATTAACTACTATTTTTACTAGCTAGTTAATATGTGCTATTTTTTTATGTCTTTTTGCAGAAAATAATATAAATAAATAAAAATATATATATTTATATAAAAATATTATTTACATAACACCCATTGGGTGATATAATATAGGTATAGAAAAAGGTACCTATTCTATTAAGGAGTTTGTTATGGATAAAAATATATTTAAAGAAGCTCGGCTTGCAGCAGGTCTTACCAGGGCGGCTATGTCAGACTTAATGGAAATTCCATTAAGAACATTAGAAAATTGGGAATCTGGTAATCGTATTCCACCTAAATATGTGGAACGCTGGGTGTTAAAGGAGTTGAAAGAAATTGAATCAAGAAATCAATCTGAATGAAAAATTACAAAAAGAGTTACGACAAAAAGAATTACTATTCGTATTTCCTTTATTTATTGCTTTCTTTGTCATTACTACTTTTTTAAACCATCCAGTTATTAGAATTGCAGTAGCATTAGCGTTTGTTATCTTATACGGAAGAAAACGTTTAGAATTAAAAAAACAAGGTTTACAAGGTGGTAAGTTGATGAACCTACTTTTTGATCATTGGAAAGTGTCATTAACCGTGTTTATTGTTATTTGTATTGTAATAGCTATGCCAGCTTTATAATTAATATAGCGTATCTAAAATTTATTTAGATACGCTATTATTTTTATATAAAAGTATATAAAAATAATATATAGTGATTATTAGAAAAAGTTACTACGGTAACTATTTTTTTTTATCTAAAAATGTATGCTATTATAGAAGCAAAATAATAACTTGTTTATTTATTCGCAAAAGTATATTACATATACACTTTTTGAGAAATCTGAAAAAGTGTCTTGTTTTATTTTGCGAAAAGGGGAATGTATGAGTGCAAATTTTGGATATATTCGTGTATCAACAAAAGAACAGAATATAGATCGTCAAAAAGAGGAATTAATAAAGCAGGGGGCAGATGAATCACGATTGTTTATTGATTATGCTACAGGGAAAAATACAGATCGTGTAGCTCTGCAGCATTTATTACAAGCATTACAAGCTGGCGATACTCTATATATTCATGAATTAGACCGCCTGGGGCGATCTAAACGGGATATTATTTCTGTACTAAAAGAAATACACGAAAAAGGGGTTACTGTACGTATTTTAGATATTCCTACAACGTTAATAGATCTATCTTCTTTTGGTGATTTAACAAAACCAATTATGGATATGATCAATAACTTATTAATTGAAGTGTATGCTACGCTGGCGGAAGCAGAATTAAAGAAAATGCAAAAACGCCAGAAAGAAGGAATTGAAGCAGCAAAAAAAAGAGGGGTTAAGTTTGGCCGCCCTAAACATAAGATTGATAAAGGGTTTATTAAAATCTATAATCTGTGGAAACAAAAAGAAGTATCATCAACTATGGCGTGGCAATTATTAAGTTTAAAGAAAGATACATTTTATCGATTAGTTAAAGAATATGAAGCAGAATTGAAAAAAAAGCCTACTAAATAGTAGGCTTTTTTATTTTGTATAAAATAATATTTTTATATAAAAAAGTATAGTTTTATATAAAAATATAGTGTATAATATAGTTATAGAAATAATGTATATAGGAGGAAGAATATGGCTACTTTAATGCAAAAAGATGTTTTATTAGAAGGTGTATTTCAAGCATTAGGATATGTCATTAATAAAAATCCTAATAGTAAAGACAGAGAACTTTTATTAGATTTGAAAGAAAAAATATATTGCTCTGCTCCAGAAGAATTGGATTTTAATGAGATGAGTCAATATATCAAACAAGTTATTGAAACATATAAAGGCTAAAATAATGATTGATGGTAATATAGAGAAACAATTAAAACAATTAGAGGTTTTCTCTGATCAAGAATTTAACGCAGCTTTCAAAGAGGTTTGGACAGATTTAATTAGATTTGCAAAACCTAACCAGGAAAACCCTGTAGGGATTGTTACTGGTGGTGCCCCTGGATCTGGTAAATCATCATTTATTATGGAAGCAAAAGAGAAATTTAATAAAAACATTATTATTGTTAATGGTGATGAGTTTAGAATATATCATCCTAGATTTAACGAAATTGCTAGTTTAGCAAAAGGTGATTTTCCAACTTATACAGGTTCTTTTTCTGGAAAAATGGTTGAAAAAGTAATATCAGAAGCTATAAAGCAGCGATATAACATAATTGTAGAGGGAACCTTTAGAACTGCTGATACACCAATTAAAACTTTACAAAATCTAAAGGCTGCAGGTTATAAAACAATAGCTAAAGTAAAAGCTGTTAATGCAGATGTGGCCTGGCAATCTACAATTGATCGTTTTAATGATATGAAATCTATGGGGCTAGAGCCTAGAGCAGTAAATAAATTAGTGTTTGATAAAACGGTAAACGGATTAGCAGAAAATACATATAAAGTTGCTACATCTGGTGTAGTAGATCAGGTAGAAGTTTGGAATAGACAAATAAAATTATTTGATTCTAGGCTTGGTAATATACAAAATTTACAGAATATAATACAGAAAGAGTTAGGTGTTCTTAAACAAGTTAGTAAACTTATGGACAAAGGATTTTCTAAATAAAAATATATAAATATATATATTTTTATATAAAAATATGGTATTATATAGGTATAATAATTACTATGGAGGGTAGTTAGTATGATTATAAATATTGCTCATACAAAGGGTGGTGTAGGTAAAAGTACACTAGCAACAAATTTAGCTGTAGAGTTAAATTGCCCAATTCTTGATTTAGATAAACAAGGATCATCTAAATATTTTAATGAGTTAAGAGTGGAGAATAAAAAAACTCCTTTAACTGTTATTTTGGCACAAAGTAGAAATGATTTAGCTATTTTACAAGAGTATTCAGAGAGTCCTAAAAAACACATCATTATAGACAGTGGCGGTATGGATAATGATTTAATTCGTTGTGGTATTGAATTAAGCGATATTATTATTACTCCTGTAAGACCATCTAAAATTGAAGTCAAAGGATTACAAGAATTTGTACAGATGATTAATCAATCATCATTTAATGCAAAAGATCACTATATATTACTTAATAATGTACAATCTCGCAGTATTAAAGATGTTGAGGATATGACAGATAGTATTAAAGGTGCAAAACTTAATTTGTTACATACTAGGATTGGATTAAGAAAATTATTTATGGATGCCTACGCAGAAGGTAAAAGTGTTATTGAGTTAAATAAATCATCCCTGGCAGCGGATGAATTACGTGTGTTGGTTAAAGAATTAAAAGATATTATTAAAAGAAAGGCTTAATCATGGCTAAGAAAGAAAATAAATTTGATATTTTAAATGGCGAAAAAACATCTTTTATTAAAGAAGCTAGTCAAACTGTCAATACACCTAAAAAAATTGTACAAAAAACTACTATTGATTTTACACAAGAAGAATATGAGTTTTTAAAACAACAAAAAGAAGAACATGGTATGACGGCTCGTGGTATTATTCGTATGTTATTGCGTGATTACATGGACAAAATGAATAAATAGGAGTAATTAAGTATGGCTACATTAGTGGAGAAAGAAGTTTTAATTGATATTATCGGAAGTGTTGTAGCTTCTGTTGCTTATACTGTTGATGACGATAATCAAGATGTTCTTTCACTACTTCGTTTAAGAGGTAAGTTGTATGGACTGGATCCAGAAGAAGTAGATTACAAAAAAGAACTAGCATTTATTAAAGAAAAAAAAGCTATATTAGAAAGTATTAGTAACTAATATAACTTTTGTGGATAATATTTATTTTGGTTAGTGAAAAGAGGTATTATTATGGCTACATTTATGGAAAAAGATGTTTTAATTGAAGTGATTTCAAGTGTTGTAGCTTCTGTAGCTTATACTGTTGATATTGAAAATCCAGATGTTGTTGCACTACTTCGGTTACAAGGTAAGTTGTATGGGATGAAGCCAGAAGAAATAAATTATGAAAAAGAATTAGCATTTATAAAAGAAAAAAAAGCTATATTAGTAGGTAATTAATATGGCTGATATTCTTAATGAAGTAGAAAAATTACAAATGTTTACAGAAGCAGAAGCCACAGAAGCTACAGAAAAAATTTGGAAGGGTTTACTAACGAAATTTCCAAATTTATCACCTGTTAAAATGCCAGAAGGTATTATTACAGGTGGTACACCTGGAGCTGGTAAATCTGCTTTTGTGGAATTAGCAAATACAAGATTCAAAGATAATTTACTTGTTATTGATGGTGATCAATTTAGAAGGTATCATCCTAATTTTGCGAAATTGCAAAAATTAGTTGGATCAGATATAGCTTTTGTTACTGGCCCATTTTACGGTAAAATGGTTCGCAATATTTTAACAAAGGCTATGGAGCATAAATATAATGTTATTATTGAAAGTACCTTTAAATCAGTTGATTCACCTTTAGATTATTTAAAAGCATTAAAAGCAGCTGGCTATACAACTACTGTTAATATTATTGCTGTAGATAAAGAAGTAGCTTGGCAATCAACTATTGAAAGAAAAGAAAAAATGATAGCAGCTGGTGAACCATCTAGAAGTGTAGATAGAACATATTTTGATCAAACAGCTGCTAATTTAGCTGGAAACGCTGAGAGCGTTTATAAAACAGGCTTAGTTGATAAATTAGAAGTTAGAAATCGAACTACTAGATTATTTGATTCTCGATTAAATGATATAAGTCAGTTACAAAATATAATAAAGAAAGAATTAGGAATATTAAAACAAGTAAATAAACTCATAAATAATGGTATGTCTAAATAATATAAAAGTTACTGTTATTATTTATAAAAAGTAAAAAACCTAGGGCCGCCACCCTAGGTTTTTTGCGCTTTTTTGTGCTTAATAATTTTAATTTAGCAAATTCAGTTGAGTAAAAAGATTTACAACCAAGCACTATTACTAGATTATTATAACAAATTAATTTATCAAAAAACAATAAAACTTGGAAAGATGGGAACTTTTATTAACAAAAATGTAGAAATTTCTTGTTATTGAATGTATGGAAAAACTTTATTAAAATATAAATGTTATAAGACCGCTTTTCTTATAACTAATTTTTATTTTAGAAAGGAGTTGAGAATTTGGAGGATTTACATATCATCACTATTACAGTAATCGCAAATGTAATTAGCAATTATATTTGCAAACTATTAGGTCTATAATAAGCCTAATAAGAAAACCAGGCCCGCCAGCCTGGTTTTTTTATATCTACATAAATAAAAAAAAGAAACCCAAGTTGGCGAACATAGGTTTCTTTTTTTCATAAATCTTATGATAGATTTATATTTAATAATTATAACTGATTTAAGTATATCAAATTATATAAAAATAGCAAAATGTTTTTTTTTAGTACTTTTTATATGATTTTGTTTTTTGATTTGAATTTTTATTCGAAAATATAATAGGTAAATCGATAAATATAAAAAAACTATATTTATAATTTCCCAAATGTCAAGATTGATAATTGAATGTGATTTATATATAATTAACATATATTGTATTAGTCAAAAAGTTTAAATACAATATATTGTAGTTTTTTGCATATTTTCTGTATATTTCTCAAGTAATTGTATAAAGGAGGTGAGTTTGTATAGTAAATTTGTATTTAATAATTATAACTGTGATTGCAAATATAATTACAAATGTAGCAACGAATGTTCTTACAACTGTAATTACAAAAATTGTTTGTAATCATCTAGGTTTATAATGGTTTTGATTTAATAAAGATAAATAGGCGAACATTTATCATTTATTAGAGTTATTCCATTGTACTACCTAAAAAAAGAACCTGGCTTGGAGGCACCAGGTTCTTTTTTAGTTTAATAAATTCTTTGAATTAGCGTTAGTATTGGTAAGAATTTCTTGATAGTCAGCTACCCATTGATCAATAAATGCTTGTTGCTGCGTTACATCAGATAGCGTTGTTTTCGCTATCAGATTACCAGCAGGGATTAATACTGCATTTACATAATCAATATGATTGGTATTACAAATAGAAGAAATGTTAGCATAATAAGAAAGGCGATCTGCCTTGTTGTTAGTATTCGTATAGATAGCGCCCATCATAAAGGTAAGCTGCTTAATGAGGTCATTTTTTTTGTTGGTAGGAACAGCGCCATATTGTTTCATAGATTCTAACAATAATTTAATTTTATCTAATTGATTTGGCATACTATACACTCCTATATATTTATATAAAATTATATATAAATAATATTTTTATACTAAAATATTATTTACTTTTCTTGCCAGATCCCCATTCTTTATAATCACATTTTGGGTAGTTAGAACAGCCTTTAAACTGCCATTTTTTACCATCTTTTTCGCCTTTGCGTGTGATTAATATACCTTCACCACATTTAGGACATTTAGGCCCTTTTGGCTGCGGTTTATTTTTACCCTCAATATATTTACATTCTGGGTAATTAGTACAAGCCTTAAATTCAAACGTTTTACCATCTTTAGTGCCTTTTCGTGTAATGATAAATCCTGTTTTACATTCTGGACAGATTGTATAGTCTGGCGTTCCGTTCTTTTTAACATTACACATAAAGTTACATTCTGGATCGCTGCACTTGTAAAAATCACGATCTAATTTTTTAGAATGTAATTTATGTAAGTACCCTTCATGACATTTAGGGCAAGGATAATCACGATTAAATAATGCTTCCTTAGCATACTTTCTTACATCTGTATTGTTAATAACAGATGATACAAAGTCTTTTGTATCAGAAATAATATCATTGATAGATAATGATCCATTTTCTATGGCAGATAATTTATCTTCCATATCAGCCGTAAATGTTGGCTCTAATAAAATGATTGGAAGGGCTGTAACTAGGTTAGCCCCTGTTGATGTAACATGAATGGCTTTCCCTTTCTTATATAAAAGAGGGTTTTTAGGATCTAATAATTCAGAAATAATAGTAGCTCTAGTCGCTGGTGTTCCTATACCTTTAACGCTTTTTAGTGTTTGTAGTTGGCTTTCACTTGCATTATAAGCGTATTTATCAATATGATTCATAGCGCTTAATAATGTACCTTCTGTAAATGGTTTAGGTGGTTTTGTTACATGATCGGTAACAAACACATCTTTTAACGTAAAAGTATCACCTTGTTCTATAGGGAAGGGGATAGGTTCTTCTGCATAGATTTCTTCTGGTGGTAGAAGATCAATATATAAGATCTTATACCCTTCATCTCGTACTTGTGTTTCAGATAGCTTCATTGTATACGCTGTATTGGCTACTTCAATAGTAGCTTCCAGTTTTTCTTTTACAAGTGGCTTGGTATAATGCGCTGCCAGGTAACGTTTGGCCACTTCTAGGTATACAGTTTGCTCATCGGTTGAAAACGTTTCTAATACCTCTTTAGTTAGTTCTTTTACAGTCGGTATAATAGCATGATGGGCTGTTACCTTGCCTGTATTGTATACAGGCTTTTTATCTGTTGTGAACACAGATTCATCAGTAACAGCAACGGTTACACGTTCATTAGATAACAGATTGTGGATAATACCTGCAGCCTGTTCTTTTTGGCTTTCTGGTAAATATTTACAGTCTGATCTAGGGTAGGTAATATAACCTTTTTCGTATAAGGATTGCGCTGCAGCTAACGTATTAGAAGGACTGATTGCATGGCGCTTATTGAGTTCTACCTGCAGTGTATCTAACGAAAATAGAGAGGTAACAAAATGATTTGTTATTTCTCGCTCTAATTCTGATACCGTAGCTTCTTTACCTTCGATTTCAGATTTAATGCGATCGGCTAATTCTTTCTCAAAAATATCATCGTGTTCTAAGATGATTTTTGTTTTACCGTTTATATAAGCGTCTACTGTGTAATACGTAGTAGGCACAAATTGCTCAATAGACATATCACGATCATATACTAGCTTCAATACAGGCGCTTTTACACGTCCTACAGGTAATGTACCTGCATTACCTGCGTGTTGGCCTATACGGGTAAAGAATCTGGTTAAATTGATACCGATTAACCAATCTATGGCCGCTCTTGATTCTGCAGCAGCGGTCATTGTTTGAAAATCTGAATTATCTTGAATCGATGAAAAAGCGTTTTGTACGCTTGTTTCATCTAGTGCATTAAGTAAGATACGCTTTACTGTGCCAGTAAAGCCTTCTTGCTTTAATATTTCATCAACGATTAAGCAGCCTTCACGGTCTGGATCCCCTAAATGGTATACAGTAGTAGCTGCTTTAATTTGTTTTTGTAAATGTTTGTATAACGTTTTAGTAGTCGCTCTTGTGCATTTCTTTAATTCTTCTGGATAGATAGGAAGTAACGTTTCATCCCAGCTTGCGTACTTTGGATCGTATTCTTTAGGATCTAGTAGTCGAAGCAAGTGGCCAGCGCACCAGGCAATACAATTACCGTTAGAATCAAAGAAAAAAGGGGAATCTGTTTCTTTGTTAGTGGCGGTTGATGTAAAGTTAGCACCAGAATTATTAAGATAATCCTTAATAATTCTAGCTACACTAGGCTTTTCGGTAATGTATAAATTCATGTATTACACCTCATTTTTTATATAAGAATACATTTGAATTTGCTTTTTTCTGTGTAGTAGATTGTGAACGTGCTTCTGGATGGTACACTACTACACGTTTTTTTACGCCTTTTTTAGGCTTATAGGGATTATTAGCAGGTGGGGTAGGTAAAGCCCCATCTGTTGCTAAATTATCTCTATAACCGCTCATTACAGACGATACATAGTCTTGTGTTTCTGCATATGGTGGAATACCGCCATATTGATTAACAGCACCTTGTCCAGCGTTATAGGCTGCTAGTGCTAGTTTTACATTTCCACCGTTAGAATCTAACATTTGGCGTAAATAGCGGGCAGATCCATCTATATTTTGTTCTGGATCATAAGGATCTACGCCTAATTCTGCAGCCGTATCTGGCATTAATTGACCATATCCAATAGCACCTGCAGAAGATACCGCATTTTGATTAAAGCTGCTTTCCTGTCCGATTAAGCTAGTTAATAGCACAGGATCAACATTGTACTTTAACGCTGCATGGCGAATCATATTATTAAGTGGGCCGTTGGCCTGCGTACTCGCTATACCAGAAATAGCTAGTGCGCCAGTTAATACAGTAATTACAAGTTTAGATTTCAATTCCATCTTCTATAGACCTCTCTCTCCATTTAGGTTTATCTTTAGTAAATTTGATATGCGCTGTTATAGCATGATCATTAGCTGTAACCTTGTTAGTTAAATTGTGTAAACGCTTCAATAAGCCATTAATTCTTGATTGTGGGGTACCACGCTTCAAGAACTGTTTCATTATGCTAGTACCTTGTTTATTAACGTTGCTATTACTATTTCCATAGTGATATAGCTTTTTCTTTAACGTATCCAGGTGTTTATAATCCGTTTCTAATCGATGAATCTGTTCTGATACATTTTGATTACGTTGATTAATAGATTCGTATTCTCTCATAGCTTGCTGCTGGATGGTTGGCGTATTGAGTTTAGCATAAGTGGATTGTAACCAGGCTTCCACTTTTTGCATTTCTTTTGTATACGCTGCCGATTCTGCAGAATAACGGTTCATATCAGAAGTGTTACCTTCAAAACGGGCCTTTTCTTGCTGTTTAAAGGCAAGGGATTGTTTTTGTTTTAGACTACGTAACACTTCGATATTACGTTTATATTCACCTTTAGTTATGCGATTCATAACAGAATTGAGTGTTGATTGATACGTAACTTTTTTATGATCGTATTTAGCGTATTCTTGGCGTAACGGCCGTAACTCTGCTAAAATATCTGCTTTCCGCTGCTTAATAGCTTCAAATACATCATGCTTAGTAATGGTACCTACTTTATCCATTGGTACTGATGTATCGATCGTTTGAATTTTCTTAGTAACGTTAGTTTGTAATTTTTCTAAACGCTCTATTTTACGGGCCGTTGTTTCAACAGATCGTACAGCTTTCATAGAATCTATTTTGTTCGTTAAAGATTCTAAACGGTTCTGTAGTTTATGTAATCTGTTTACATCGTTTGGATGTAAGCTGTAGGAGCGTAAGACAGCTTCTTTATACTTAGGTGTCTTATCGGTTCTTGTAACTTCCTTATAGGCCTTATACAACGATTTATCACTACTGGTTAATACCTCTAAATTACGATCAATTCGTTGTACGCTGCGTTTCATAGTATCTAATTCAACAGCAGCTTGTTTTTGAATTTTAGGTAATAGGTATTCTTTCTTTTGAGATAACCAGCGTTCAGTCTGTTTCATATCAGATAGAACAGAAGGATCTTTAAACTTATTGTATTTAGCCGTTAAGCTGCGTAAGCGCTCGATCTGTTTACGATATTCACCTTTAGTAATGCGATTCATAATTGAATTGCACGTACTATCAAAGGTGGCCTTATTAAATACATAACGCTGTTTATACAAATTATGTATTAAGGCTTCTTTACTAATATTGGTTTGTAAACGTTGTGTACGAATTGGAACTGATGTTATACGGCTAGGCTTAAAGGTAGTAGGGCGTTTATTACGTAATAAACGTGCTTTATAAATTCGTTTTGTAGCCTGTTGTTTTTTATATCGTTTAATTAATTCAGATTGTGTAATAACTCTTGAATTAATGTTTGTTATTTCTTCTTCTATGCGTTTAGAACGTTCTTCTAATCGTTTAATACGATTATGAATAGAATCCCCATCTGTAGCAGTAGTACCTACTTTACTATTAAAAGTTTTTGCTTCTTGTAACTTAGTAGAAAGGGTAGATTGTAACGATTCTGCTTTTTCTACTGTTTTTAGATCGTCTTTAGATAAAAAGCGTTCACGGGCAATACGCTTTTTTAAATCCATGTACTGATGGCATAACAAATACGATTTAAGAGAATCATCATTTGTTATAGAAATTAAAAACTGCGCTTCATCAAATTTATTTTCAAATAGGTATTGTTTGAAAGATTTGATGGTTTGTGCGTTTTTATATACAGTACTTGGATTCATTTTCTTTTGTGCTGGTCGATCTAATTCGGCAGCACGTAGAAAATCTTTATTTGCTAATGCTTCTGCTCTTTGTACTTCTAATTTTTCGCAAGAAACACGTTCTTTCATTCCACGCTTACGGTATTCTTCATTAATGATAGATTCCCAATTTTTACGTAATTCAATTAACTTTTCTTTAGGTTTAAACTCTCTAGATTTTAGATAACCACCTGTTTTAGTTCCATCTTTTTTTACAGAAGAACGCTTAAAGTAAGAAATACGATCTGGTTCTTCTCTCGTTAAATCTATTTTACGCTCAGAGAACATAATATGTGCATGGATATTACGTTCTCCATCTGTTAGCGTGGCTTCTTTATCATGGATTGCCATTGTATATGGATATCCTTCAAAATGAGTTTTCATATATTGCTGCATAATAGCAATATTTTCTTCATAAGAAAGCTCATTAGGAAGTGCCATTGTAATTTGTTTAAATGGAACTTTTTCTTTGCTCAAATCTGCTTCATTCCAAAATGTAGCAGATTTCATATCGTAGCCGCCATCCGTTTTACCAGAAGCCCAGGATGGCATGTTAGAAGATTCTTTGTAAATAAGATCTTCTTTTATTTCACCACTGGCAGAGTATTGATACTTGCCAGTGCGTGTTATGTATTCAAATTTTGCTAAAGAATGGCCAGCGTTACCGATGGCCATTTCATAGTAAAATGTAGCCATGAAATGGGTACTCCTTCTTGCAACCGTAGGTTGCCCGTTTAAGCTAGATTTCATCTGGCTTAAACCTCATTCTTTTCATTTTGAAAAAACGAAAAGGGTAAATGAGCATTGGCATGATTTTAGAAGTCAGCTTCGCTGCCTTATTTTTCTGATGTAGAGAATCAATAGGTATGAAGCTGACCTTTTTTATTTTGGTTGTCTGTAAAGTTAATTTTTAATACTTAGATTCAAGTTAAAACTATTCTACCATCATTATATACAAAATTTCGCAAAAAGTCTATTTACAAAATTAGAAACTTTATATATAATTTAGCTAAAATTAACGTTAAATAGGAGAACGGTATGAATGACAACAAAACAGTAAAAGAGAGATACGAAGCAGAACCGAAAACCTTTGCCTTGATTTACCTAGATATTATCAAGGAACGTAATAGGTGGAGAGGGATAGCAGCCTTTTTAGCAGCTACATCTTTATTATTAACAATCGGTATTGTGTACGCAGCCTTTAGTGTTAAATACATCCCTTATATTGTATCTGTATCAGATAGTGGGGAGTTTAAAGGTGTAGGGGTACTTAATGAGATAAAATATGAACCAAAAGAGGGAGAAATTAAATATTTCCTTAAAAAGTTTATAACGAATTTTTATGCTTTGCCGATAGATCCAGTAATTCTACAAAATAACTTAACAGAATTATCTTATTTTGTAGATGGCCATGCTGCAGAAAAATTACAATCTGAAAAATTAGATAAAAAAATTGAAGATATTGGTAAAAAAGCAATTAGTGTTGAAATTATATCCATTAACAAACAATCTGGTAGTGATAACGTATATATTGCACGTTGGCGTACAAAGACATTTGATAATGTAACAAGGAAACAAATTGAGAAAACCTATACTGGTAACTTCTCTATTACTGTAAATCCATCTGCATTAACAAAAGAACAAGATATTGTGAATAACCCATTAGGCTTATTTGTTACTGATTTCTCTGTCAGTGAAGAAAATAAATAATTTGTTGTGTTAGGAGATTTAGAAAGGGTATTACAACAATGAAAATGAAATCTAAAGCATTAGCATTAGCGGCTGTGATGTCAATTATGACAACAGGATTTGCCTTCGCAGAAGAGGGTACTGTTTGGGATCCAGATAATATTACAGGAATTCGCCATAGTTATATGTACAGCGATAATCAACAAATCGAATTAGTATTAAAACCATTAGTAATAACTGACATAAAATTACGTGAAGGTGAATCTGTAGAAAGTATATCTGCAGGTGATACTAGCCGTTGGCAAGTTGAAGTAGTGGATGTAGCGGGTACTCCTCATGTATACGTAAAACCAATTACAATAAATATTAGAACAAATATGATCATCACTACGAATGAGCGCAGCTATCGTTATTTATTAACTACTGGGGAACATCCAGAATATTATGTGGATTATATTTATCCAGATACTACCCCAGATAGCGTAAAAGGCGTTAAAGCAGGATGGGAACGTGAAGAACAACGTATAAACGCCATTATGAAAGCCGAAGAAAATGCTAGAACAGCATTAACTGGTTATAAGATTAAACAAAATAAAAACGTATATGAGTTTGAACAACCGCAATTTATGTTTGATGATGGTACAAAAACATACATCAAAATAAATAAGGAGAATAAGAATAATCTACCTACCATTTACTACTATGATGAAAGGATTCCTAGAGATAAGTTACAACTAGTAAACTACCGTATCAAAGGCAATTACTTTGAAATTGACCGTGTAGCACAAGCCTGGAAGATTGTATATCAACAGGATGCCTATTTAGTAGTAGAACGCCCTGTAAAGGCTAAAAAATCAAAAAATAAAGTCTTAAATCAAGGTAATTTACATCAAGAAATGGCTGCTGCGTATGACAGCAAAATTAATACACCTCGAAAAATTAAGTTATCTGAAGAACGCCCTAATTTCACAACGGCAGAAATGCAAAAATTAAACGCTATTGATAAGGCTGTAGATCAAGCTGTTAGCGCTAAATTAGAAGATAAAGAAGTTGTTGTAGAAACTACAGGATCTAATAATACTCAACCACACGAAGTAGATTTACAATCTGCTTTAAATGATATTCGTAACCAACGTGCGCAAGCTACTTTCTAATAGGGGGCCAGTATGAGCGAAGATCAACGCAACCAAGAACAGCATAACGACTTTACAGAGAAAAAATCGTTAGGATCTAGAAAAGGAATGATTGCATTACTCTTTATATTAATCGTATTAATGCTATATGGTTTTTTACATTCTGTATTAAAAAGCGATAAGAAAGAGGATCCAAACGAACCACAAACTAAAGTAGTTAGAGATATTAAATCGGAAACGAATAAATCAGATTATGGCGAACAAAACAAACGCCTACAAAAAGAACAAGAAGAACATAAAGAATTGCAGTATCAAAAAGTAGAAACGCCTACAGTTGATCCTGTAGCAGCAGAAGAAGCAAAAGCAGCAGCGGCAGCAGCTGCTAACGCTGCAAAAGAAGCACAAGCTGCCGCTGCTAAAGCAGCTGCAGCAGAAGAAGCGGCTGCTTCCTCTGCTATCAAATTTAATATTAATAGCAATAGCAGCAACAACGATAAACCAGCTAATCAAGGTAAAAGCGGTTATATTCAAGTGATTCAATAGGGGGTAGCACCGTGTATAAACAATTAAAACGTGCTGCAGTAGCAGCTTTTGTAGCAACAGCGATTATAGCGCCTAGCACAGTACCTTTTACAGTAGCTAATGCAGCTTCTGCTCGATATATTCAATCTGATACTGTGTTGCAAGCTGGATCCGTAATTCCAGCAACGCTACTTACACAAGTAACTAGCGATAACTTAAATGCCGATGTAGTAGCGATTGTCCGTCAAAATGTATATGATTCTGTAACAGGAAACAACATTTTGATCCCAGCAGGTACTAAATTAATCGGTCATCCAGAAGGGTATTCTGGTACACGCATTAACCTTAGTTTTTACCGTATGATTTTACCAGATGGTAACTCAATTTCCTTACCAGATCAAAGCGCTGTAACTGGTACGGGCTTTGCAGGCGTTAAAGACAAACATTCTGGCCACAGCTGGCAAAAATTTAAGGGTGCATTGTCTGGCGCTCTCTTATCTGGTGCATTAATTGGTGTAACTAGCAAAAATACAGATAAGTCTGGCGATCGTTCTTACGGTCAAGAAGCTATGACGGGTGCTGCTACTGATTTAATTCAAAACATTACCAGCAGCACTAAAAATCGTGAAGAAATTAAATCCACTACAACTATTAGAATTGGCTATCAATTCAATATCTTGTTAAATGCGGACGTAGTGATTCAACCCTGGGAAGAATAATCTATGAAAAATAAACTGCTATTCTATGGTATAGGCCTATGTATAGGCCTATACATAGCTGCTGCTATGTTCCCTAGTCGATTAGCAGATATTAATGTAGCCATCCCCGATGGCTACATTATTTCTATATTCGGCTCTAAGTTGTACAATGTGTCAATGTACTTATCAATCATGCTGGATTTGATAAATGATCCTGGTACAAAAACTACAAAATTATTTTTCTTAAAAAGTATAGCTCCGCTACTAGTAACAATCATATTACTAGCCGTTATTATGTTCTGGGAATATATCAATCCTAAACCTAATACGCATGGTACAGCTGAATGGGCCGATACAAATTATTTAGAGCAGCTATATTTATTTAGAGATTCTCCTATATCTCCGATTATCGGTGTATCAGAACCAGAATTTCTAACTACTATCTATAAATGGATTTGTAATTTTGATGAATATAGGGCATTAGGGCAAAAACCACCTAAAGAAAAGGTAGAGCGGTTACATAAATTTGTAACATTAATGCGCCAGCTTAATATCAGACGGTTAATGCGTGGTAAAACAGATACACACTATGCTGTGATAGCCCCTACTGGCGCTGGTAAAGGTGTAGGTATTGTTAATGCTACGTTATTAGGTGGCTGGCGTGAATCCTGCCTAGTAACGGATTTAAAAGGCGAATTATGGGATATAACCTCTAAATATAGACAAGATGTATTAGGCCAAATGGTAATGAAATTTAACCCTACAGTGCTACATCATCAAAACGTACGCTGGAACCCTATTTCAGAGATTCGATGGGGTACAGAGCATGAAATGAAGGATGTATCAAATTTAGCAGAAGTATTAGTACCTAGGGGTAAAGGTGATCCATTCTGGGTAAACTCTGCTAAACGCCTATTATCTGCTGTTATTATTTATTTAAAATATCATGATATGAAACATCCTCGGCCTGTAGAGAAAGAAGGCGATTCTCCATATCATGAAACAAGCCTAAAAGATGTATTAACCTTCTTTGCGGGTATGGTAGTAGAAGATCCTAATAATATAAAGGAAAGTGAGAAAAAACGAATTAAATCGTTCCAAGAATCACTATCTTATATTATTGAACGTGAAAAAATGCTGCCTATATCGATACCAATAAAAAATAGTGATGGTACCTATGAAATGCACCATATTGGGCCAGATGAGATAGATTTTATCTCTCCTAGAGTGAGTGCTAATAGTTTATATCCTAATATCCATCCAACTGTATTAACTACATTCTTAGAATATAAGGATTTGGCGTATAATACCTTCTCTGGTATTGTAACGTCCATTACAACGCCATTAGCACCATATGCAGAGCCTATTTTAGCGCATAATACAGCTACTTGTGATTTTCACGTTACGGATTTAATTCGATCAGACAAAGCAGCCACATTATACATTGTCTTACCGTTAGAAGATCAAACACGGGTAGCCCCGTTATTTAATCTTCTAGTCGATATGATGATGAAAAAGGCCACAGCTGATGGTAATAATGCTAATAAGCATAAAATTCTATTGCTCCTTGATGAGTGCGCCAATTTCGGTAAGATTGAATCTTTACAAACTATGATTACCGCTGTACGGTCTTATGGGATTCAATTAATGATGATTTTCCAGGGTAGAAACGATATAGAACGGGTATATGGTAAAGAAAATTCTATTTTAAATAACTGTTCGTATCACATTTATTTAAAACCACAAGAAATTGCAGATCTCAAGTTTTTATCAGAAAGAATCGGTAAAACTACGGTAGAAAATATCCAAGATACAAAACGGGGATTATCTTTATTTACCGATTCTAGAACAGCCATTAATACAGGCCGTGATTTAGTAACGCCTACAGAAGTAGGCTTACTTAATAGGCAGATTACCCTTATTAATGGTAAGAAGCCAATAAAAACGCCATATCATTTATATTTCTATGATCCTATGTTCCTAGAAAGAGAAGGCGCAGCAGATACATCTTCTAAAATTCCAGATCCATTCACGCTATGTATTCAACAATATATGGAAGAATACGGGGATATATTGATAGAAGAAGCAAAGCCAGAACCGATTTCAATTCACACCTTATTAAATGATGAAGCATTAGCTAAAGTTAAAGCATATGCATTAACGGTAAGAGAAGAAGGGGAGCCTATGAATGAAGAAGGAGCAGCCCTCGTATATAAGGTATATGGCATTTCTAAAGTAGATGTAGCTACTTTTGCAAGCCTTCTATTACCACTCATAGAACAGTGGTATAGTGATGAAGATTCAGCCCAAACAGAAGAAGATGAAACATCAGATTCAGAGGCTAGTATTGATATTCCAGAAGATTTAATTTTGGAAAATCCAGATTTCTTAGAAGCAGAATTTAACGATCCTACATCTAATGATATGGAATATTCAGATTTAGGTAGATAGGATATAAGGAGGTAACATGGCAAGACCACAAACAATAGCTAGTTTAGAAGCGAAAGAGGAGTTAACCCTCAAACAAATTCAAGAATTAGAAGATAAGTTACGTGCTAAAAAAGCACAACTTAAAAAAGTACAAACACAAACATTAACAGCTTCTAATAAAAAGTTCAAAGAGTATGGACTAGATTTAAAGAATGCAGCGCTAGCTGTAGGTATTGCAGAAACCATAGCAAAATTAGTTAAAGAAGGTACTACTTCCATAGAAGAAATAGAAGCTATGGGATCTGCTGTTATACGAAAAGAAAGAGAAGCAGCTGCAATAGATACAGCTACTTCTGCAGAAGAACATGAGTAGAAGCTATGTAAAAACCTTTTTAGGCCAAGACATTTTACCTTACTTTGAAGATGATGATACGGTAGAAATTTACACTAATAAAAATAGCCTATGGATTGATTCCTTTAGTAACGGCCGATTAGATACAGGTATTAAAATCGATGATCAAACCATAGAAGGGGTTATTACAGCGGTTGCTGGTGAAATTAATATAACGATTAAAAATCGGATTGCCGCTAACTATGAACCCCTAAATTGCCGTTTTCAAGGGCAATTTAGTAAACGCATAACCGATCATCCTTCATTTACATTTCGTAAACGGGCTAAAAAATTAATTACTCTAGATATGTATTTACAGCAAGATAGAATCACGCAACAACAATATGATTTTCTGATACAAGCGATGGCAGAACGAAGAAATATTGTAATTGCAGGCGGTACATCTAGCGGCAAAACAACCTTTGCACAAGCTATTTTGCAAGAGATAGCGATTCGCCATCCTAAAGATCGTATCGGACTATTAGAAGATACCCCAGAAATTAAAGTACAATTTAATGATTTCTTTGACTTCCATACATCAGAAGGTGATCATAACAATCCACCATATACAATGGAGGACGCCTTATTCGATTCCCTTCGGATGACTCCCGATCGGTTAGTAGTCGGGGAAGTACGGGATTCAGCGGCGTATACAGTAATGGATGCCTGGAACACGGGACATAATGGCGGTATTTTAACTATTCATGCGAATAGCCCTAAATTAGCCTTACGAAGAATCCACGATCTTATTCGTATGAAATACGAAAAAGGCGAATTTAAATCCATGATAGGTGATTCTGTAGATATAGTTGTTCATATGGCTAAAGTGGGCGATATATCTAGGAAAGTTCATTCCATCATATCTGTTAAAGGATATGACGAAGAAAAACAAGATTACATTATAGTTAATGAGTGCGTAGAAGTAGAAGGGTAACAACCCCCTACCGCCAGCCCCCAGTCTTGGGGGCGTTGGTCAAATTCACCATGCACCGATTAGCGATACCGCTATGCTTGTATCGAAATCGTTACATAGTAAATTTAGAGAGTATTCAGCGTACAAAGAGAGGTACATACGATGAAAAATATTGAAAATTATTTAGTAAATAAAACTACAGCTGCATTTGTTGCATTAACAGCTATGTCTAACACAGCACTTGCTGCTGGTGGTGGATTAAGTAACTGGACACTAGCAACAAAATTACAAGAACTAGGTGATTGGTTTATTTCTGATGTAGCTTTACCGATTGGTGTATTAGTTGTTATCGGTCTTGGTATTGCCATCATGAAAGGTAATGCAGGTCAATTTACAGGGCAAGCCATCAAAGTAGTAGCAGGTCTTACATTGATTGTAGCGGCTGCTTCTATTGCAGCATGGATCATCGGTAAGTAATATGCGTAACGAAAATTTAGAAGCTAGAATGCACCGCTCATTAACTAAGCCTATGACTTGGGGCGGCCTTCCACGGAACGTATTTTTATTGTTTGTTGTCATAGCCATTCTAATTTTTATCTTATTACGTCATACAATCGGTGTTGCCATCATTATTAATGGTATTGCCTGGTTTGGCTGTAAGTATGCAACAACAAAAGATCCACAATTTTTTGACATCATCTGGAATCACATTAAAAACGATAAAGGGATGTATAAAGCAGAATAAACTGAGAGAGGAGTTTGTACTATATGGAACTACATAAACAAAAAAAGGAATCAAACGTATGGATTAAGGATTATGTACCCTGGTTCCATATAGATGAACACAATATAGTGTTTAATACAAACGGCAGCTTTCAGATTACATTTTCCTTCTCTGGAATGGATTTTACAAATGCAACCGTCAATGATATGGATATGTTCATAGGTGGCCTTAATAACGCTATTAAAGGCCTTCCAGAAGGATATACGGTATACTTTGAATTACAACGTAACATAGTCCATAAATTCCATCCGTCTAAATTCAAATCTAGTTTATTATCGTTTATTGAGTCTAAACGGGAAGAATACTTTAACAAACAGAACTTTTACGAATCTAAAACGTATTTAACTCTTCTTTATAAGCCGTCAACTGATATGTTTGAACAAATGTTAAAAACGCTTGATCAGTTTGATACTAAAGGCCTTAAAGATATTAAATCTATGTTTGGTAAAGGGGATACTGAATTTGACGAAAAGCGTACTAAAGCGCTGCAGCAACAGCTATATATGTACGCTTCAGATCTTCAAAAAACAGCTTCTTTATTTATGCAAATGCTATCCATGTTTATGGATGATATTAAGCTATTAAATAAAGAAGAAACACTTACATATCTACATTCACAAGTAAGCCCGTATACGCAAAAAATCTCTGGTAATTACGATGATTTTTTAAGTTATTACTTATGTGATAGTAGCTTTATCGGTGGTGCAGTTCCAACTCTTGGCGATTATTACTTAGGTATTGTATCGATTATTGATTTCCCTAAATTCACATCTCCATTTATTATGGCTTCATTACACAACTTGAAAAGTGAATTTAGATATGTAACACGATACATTACATTAACTCGGGAAGAGTCCATTAAGCATTTAAAATCACAAGAAAAGAAATTCGTGCAACAGGCCAAAGGTCTAGGAACGATGGTTCTTGATAAATTAAGAGGTACAGAAAGCTACGATATTGATACACAAAGTATCAAAGACGCCACTGATACCATCGCTTTTTATGAAAATGTCGCTTCTGATAATGTATCAGCTGGCTATTTCACAGGTTCTGTAGTGTTATATAACAAAAACAAACAAACACTAGAAGAAGATATAGAAAAAGTACTGACACTCATTCATAAACCAGGGTTTATCGCTCGTAAAGAGTATACAAACATTGAAAATGCGTTCTATTCCTCTATTACTGGCTGCTATCAGTACAATATCAGATCCTATTTGATGAAAAGTAGTAACTTTATCCATTGTAGCCCTTTATACACTAAATGGATGGGCGATAAAGAAAATGCTTTCTTCAAAGAAAAGGGCTATCAATGTACGAACGCCTTGTATCAAGGGGTTAGCGCTGGTAACGTTCCATTTTACTTAAATCTACATCAAAAGGATATAGGCCATACCTTAATTATTGGGCCTAATGGTTCTGGTAAATCTGTACTCCTTAACACGATTGAAGCAAACTATTTCAAATACGATAATGCTAAAATCTTTGTATTTGATAAGGCGGCTTCTTGCAAAGTGCTATGTAAAGCCATAGGGGGTAACTTCTATAATCTGTTAGTTGATACAGATTCTCTTAACTTCCAGCCACTCGCTAATATTGGTTTTGATAGTAATAACCGTTGGAACACGGAAATGCAGTGGACTTATAACTGGCTCTGTGATTTCTTCCAAAAAGATGGAGATAAAATTTCAGAAACACAGAAAACGATCATCAGTGATGCCTTAGAACGTGTAGCCTTATTACCTAAAGATCAACGTACTATGTCAGCCTTACAAGTCTTAATGAACGATTATACCTTAAAAGAACGTATAAACATCATGACAGAAAAAGGCGTATACGGTAACTTGTTTGATAATACGGAAGATAAATTCGGTACAGGTAACTTCCAAGTATTTGAAATGGAAGAATTAATGGCCAATAAGCAGATTATGGCTACTACGCTAAGTTATATGTTCCATAAAATCACAATGCAGCTTACAGGTGAATATCCAGCTCTAATCGTACTTGATGAATCCTGGTTGTTCTTAGATAATCCTATCTTTAAAGAACAAATTAGATCGTTCCTTAAAGATTTGCGTAAAAAAAATGCAGCCGTTGTAATGGCCACACAAAACTTAACGGATTTAAAAGAAGATATGATTAACGTTATAGTAGAAAACGTGCATACCCGTATTTTCTTACCTAACAATGCTGCTACGGCCAAAACTGTAAAACCACTGTACGAAAACTTTGGTTTAAATGATGTAGAAATTGATACAATCAGAAGTTTGCAGCCTAAACGGGATTATTTCTATTCCTGTCCAACAGGTCGGGCCATTTTCCGCTTAGATCTACAACCAATAGAAATTGCCTTCTATGGGGCTACTTCTAAAGATGATCAACTAAAAGTAGAGCAGCTTAAACATTTATCTACATCAGATTTCATTGAAACCTGGATTGATCACAAAGAACGGATTTTCAACAAGCCATTAATGTAAGAAAGGAATTAGCCACCGATGAAAACACAAGATGGTATAGCGTTAATGAATCGCCTAAAAACCCTATTACAAACATCCAAAAAGGCAAAAATTACAGCCGCAGCAGTTACTCTAATGATGGTTACTACCTCTGCTAGTGCTTTATATTCTGTCCGTGATGTGGCCGTATATAGAAAGCTAATACAACAAATACAGCAATATAAACAAATGATTCAACAGAATCAAGAGTTATTAATGATGAAAGGCCTAGAAATTCTAGGCCTAGATAAAAAAATCATTAAACCGATCAATGATGAAGTAAATAAAACGAATGAAAAACTAAATCAGAAATTCGATAAGCTAAATTCCTTATTGAACGGTAAAAAAGATGGTAAAGAAGTAACGGCAGAAGAAGCGATTAAAACTGAATTTATTGATTTATCTAAAACAGATACCGATAAAATTACGCCAGATCTAGTAGCTAATGCGATTGTATCTAATAATCATAAGTTAGAAGTGTTAAATAAAGAAATCATTGACCAAATGACGGCCATTCAAGAAGCCCAGGTTCTGCAACAAGAACGCATGAAAAAGTTAATGCAATTAGCAGAACAAAATAAGGGCTTAAAAGGCAGCATTGATATTAACAATGAAATCAAACAAGAACAACTATTAGCGCAACAATATAGTAACCAAATTGAGGCCTTAACGGCTAAAAAACAATCCTTGAATCAAACAGTAGAACGAATTAATGAACGTAACTCTGCAGCCTTAGCGGTACGTTCTTTTAAAGAGTTAGATTCTACACAAGAAAAAGCAAAAGAATTTGTAGAGTCTAAAAAACAATAAAAGGAGTACGCATTATGAATATGTCTAGTCAAGGATTCCTTGATGATTTTGCCAAGATGATACTTGCACATTGTAGTACGGCTGTAGATAATTTGCTTCCTTATGTATTAGGGTTAATGTCTGTCATGCTCATGTGGAACATCATCACAAATTGGGATCTTTATTGGGGTAAGCAAGATTACAGTAAATTGATTCCCTTGTTAGTTACAGCTACCTTTTTTGTAGCATTATCTTATTCCTGGGGGTTTGTACTCGATACAGTTTATCAATTTGGTAGTGAAGTAGCCATTACGGCTAGTAATAACAAAGGCACCATAGATGATAATAAGTTTTTAACAACTATTACACCTTCTATGATAGTCAATGAAGGTGTAAATAATTCAATCATAGTTTTTAAAGGCCATGTATTAGGAAAAAATCCTAAAGAAATAAAAAAAGATAGCGAAAAAAAATCAGCAATGAATGAGATTGCTGAGGCTATGAAGGCTGGTATTAGTGGTAGAGTTATGAGCGGCTTATTTTATGCTTTCATTACATTACTCCTATTTGGCTTTATTGCAATTTCCTATCTCTATACAGTACTCGAATTTTTTATCATTGGATCGTTATCAATAGTCTTACTACCATTTGGATTACTGGATCGAACGAAAGCGATTGTAGATAAAATATTAAATTACTTTTTTGTATCTGCTATACGTATTGCTATTTTCTTATTTCTAATTTTATTAATCAATCCATCAATAGAAAATGCTTTTAATAATGTTAATTTTATAGAAAGTGCTTTAGGAATCGGTACATTATCTGCCTTGATTTCCCTATTTGCACTAGCCTTTTTAGCATTTAAAACACCATCCTTTGCAGCAGCACTATTTAATGGTGCCATTAATAGTCCACCTAGCTTAACAGGGATAGGTGTACAAGCTGTACAAACAGCGATTATGTTAAAAACATTAGGTGCTAGTAAAGCCGCTGCAGCTACTAAAAAAAGTGGTGAAAAAGCAGTTGAAGAAGGTATAGAAAACAGTGTAAAGACAGGTTCACAAGCTGGATCTGCTGCGATTGATACATCCAGAAAAGATGTAATAACAGATTCTACTCCATCTTCTTCTAATAAAGGAGATACTACGAATAAAAATAGTACTGCACAAACAACAGATACATCTACAACTGATACAACTTCACAATCAGATACTACAAGTAATAACACAGATAGAACTAAAAAAGATACCATTAGCGATTCTGGAAACATGGCTGATACAAGTAGTAAAGATTACGATGTAGATACCTCTACAGGATCTGCTACAGAAGCTAATACAGATTCTCCACGTCAATTAGTAGATAATTACTATGATACAAGTAATGGATCTGCTAAAGATGATTACGCTTCATCATCTATGCGTAGTAGCAATAATGGTAGTAATGATGGTTCTAGAATAAACGATATGATTCAATCTGAAAGCCAATCTATGGCGCAACAAGATTCTACTCAATCAGTACAAAAAACTACAGATCATGTGAAATCTACCATTCAAGAATTTAAAATACATGAATTAAAATCACAGGAAGAAAAAGAGTAGTAAAGGAGAGGGAATTATGAAAAAAATTATGACATTTATCGTAGCTGTAATGTCAATACTTTCTATCTCTATATTATTTACTGGATGTGGAACACAAACAGTAGAGGATATAACAGGTGAATATATTTGGATTGAAAACGGAAAAGAAAAAGAAGAGCCAAATAAACATTATTATTTATTAGTTCTTGAAAAAGATACTACATATGAAAATAAACCCGCTTTTCAATTACGATTTTCTGAACAGAGATATAATCCAGATTTAGATAAGAATTATTATGTGAATAGTGATTTTTATGTAGATCCTAAAACACTAAAATCATTTGAATCAGAAAATAATAAATTTAATATAAATGACAAGAAAAATATTGTATTAAATAGTGAAGAATACAAAAAAATATCTTCTAATATAATAAAACCAGAGAATACTAATTATACTGCAATAAATTTAATTGATGATTTAATCAAAATCCCTAAATTTAATGAATTATATCATAAACAGATACCAGATGAATTTAGTGGATATATAACTGAATTAGATAAACTTGTATATTATTAATGATAATGAAAGGGCAAATGATGAAACAATTACATAAAATTTTGTCCGTTCTAGTCTTAATAGTTTCAATTTGTACTTCTATTGCATATGCTGATAATATTCCACATAGTGGCAGCGGTTGGTTTGGTGGCCCAGTTACCTCTCAATATGGCTACCGTGTCCATCCTGTAACAGGAGAAGTAGGGTCTTTTCATGAAGGTATCGATTTAGGTATACCTGCCGATGTAAAAGCCCCTGCGGCTGCTGATGGTACCGTTACCTTTGCTGGTTGGGCTGGTGGTTATGGTAATTATATTGTAGTAGAAATGGCGGATGGTACTAGTTTTGCATATGGCCATTTGAATGATATATGGGTTAATGTAGGTGATAAAGTAAAAAAAGGTGATATTGTAGGTCTAGTTGGTTCAACAGGTAGATCAACTGGCGACCATATGCATATTGAACATATTGTAAATGGTGAACGAGTCGATCCCTATGACTTTTATATAAAAGCTGGTTGGACGTTAGATGGTGCTGTACCATATGAAATGGGCAAGAAAAAAGATATTTTCAGAGATAAAGTCATTGATTTCCAAGCATACTTTAATATGACCTTTGAAGCTGCTAATATTTTTGCCAATATATTAATAGCTATTACAAAAGCCATTAATCTTGTTCAAAAATATGCCCTTAGCTTACTATTAGCACTAATCATGTTAGATATTATTATCCGCTATACTTATGCTTTGGTAACGAAAAACAAACAAGGGTTTATACAAAGTTTTACTACTCGTTTGATTCACTATAGCATAATTACCATCTTAATTTTATCTTGGTCTACTATTGCAGAATTAATTAAGAATTTTACCTTTGACGCAGCTGATACAACCTATACAGGGATTTATAATAACGAATACTTAATCGCTGATCCATCAGTATTATTTTTACAAGTAGGACATTTATATCAAGAATATATTAACCAAAGTACGATCGGTATTATCAGTATGGCTTCCTCTAGCGTACAATCGGTTTTATTATCATTACCGATTGTCAGTGATATTTTCTACTTCTATTATGCTTTAATTATGGGTATATTTACGCTCACAATACTATTTGCAGCGTATATAGTTTGTTATATTTCTTGGAACTTTGTATATTTCTATTTGACTACCTTATTCTGTTTAGTAGGCTTACCATTTTCTGCCTTTAAAATTACAAAAAAACAGCCTGCCATGATGTATAAATCACTAGGACTACAAGCCTTACATTTAGCCGTCATAGCTGTAGCATTTAATATGATGTATACCTATATGACAACACTTTCACAAAATGAGGTAAGTCTAGGTAGTCTACTATATTGTATGGTAAACATAGGCTGTCTAGCTGTATTCTTCCCATCAATTACAAGTAAGTTAAATAGTGCCTTTTCTGGTTAAGGAGGTATATGATGAAGTCAAAAACAAAACACATAATAAAACTATCAATCTGTACCGCCCTTACCGTATGTATTTTAGCTATTCCAGCGAATACAGAAGCACGTTTTAGAGGTGGTAGCGTAAAGGATAATAGCGTTATACAAGCCCTTGAAAACGAACTAGAATATATTAAAAGCCTAATTAATATTAAAGAAGATATAACAGCTATGCAGCGTGAGTTATCACAAGTCCTAGATATTCGTTCTTTTATTAATGATTTAAAGCAGGATTTTGTATCTAAAATCAATTCTACGTATCGTCAAGGTATATTTGCTTATGATAACCCTGTTAAGGTCATAGAAGAGCAAATAGGAGATTATACAGCTGTATTTACACGTGAAGCACTGAATAAAAGTGAAGAGTATAATCAAAAATTAGCGGATAAAACCGATTTATCAGCTTTAGATCGTATTACACAATTACTGAATCATAGTACAATCATTCTAAACAATGCTATAAAAATCACGGGTACCGTAGAAAATAAAGGTAGCATGGGAGCTTCACAAAAAGAAACAGTATTAGAAGCTACAGAAGCAGAGCAAAAAATAGATAATACCTCTATTAAGATTAATAAAACCATGTCTGAGCTAATTAATGAAACTACTAAAAAAGAAAGTCAGCGTGAAACACAAAAAGCCGTTCCCTATTTTTCTAATCCAGAAGATCCAGATTTTAAGAAAAAACGAAATGAAGAATTAGAGAAAATGGGTATTCATAATCATAAACTACCTTCCTTTACTAATGACTAAAACGGTATTTTGTGATATAATGAAGAAGTATTAAAGGTGATGTTCCTTTCGGAGCGGCATTGGGCTTCGGGCAGGAAAATGCAAAACTAAAAGCAGGGCTAAACGGCTTCCACCCCTTAACCCTGTTTTGGTTTACTTGCGTGTTAATAATAGTATAAGCATTAACAAGACAATTAATTCTGTTGTAGTCATTTTCATCACCACCTTTCTATTGAATAGCTTCTCCAATGCAACAAAAAATAGGTATCTTGTCAATCCGTTATGGGTTGTACAGGGTACCTATTTTTTGTTATACTTTTTACTTTTTTAAAGGTGGTGATGAAAATGGCGGAAGAACTAAGCAAGTAAACGAAAACAAAGAATATCCTCATGGTCATATAGCCCTGTTTTTAGTTTTGCGTTGGGGGTAGCTCTGAAAGGAACATCTTTCATATAATAATGTGGCCACCTGGCGTGGCCTTTTCCCTCCTTTTCAAATATACAAAAGATTATCTAATTCTATTAACCAATCGGCCCCCTGCTTATTTCTTCTATCTATATTAAACAATATAAAAGTATATAAAAAGATTATTTTTATTTATTTTTATATAAATAAAAAAGAAGCCTTGCGGCTTCTCTTTTTTAGAACTCCTCAATCAAAACGCCCTTTTCTGTTTCTGTATAACCAGAAGTAGAAAAATCATGTGCATAACCTTCCCAATCAATATATGGTGCTAATTCATCTGGGATTGTATAACATTCTTTTGCTAACATTTCACAATATTCAGCCATTGTGTAATTTTGCATTAAGGTATATCGTTCTTTTTCTACAGCTTCTTTAGCTTCTTCAAAATTACTAGTTACTGAATTATATACCGCTATAAATAGATCTTCTTTATATTGATCATCTTGTAAATACTCTATATATTCGGCTAACTCTTGAATGTCGCTATAGCTGCTATATTCATTAATTGGTAAAGATTCTAAATCTGTATGATTTTCTGTATCTGTAATAATAATCTCTTCTGGGTTTCCGATCTTAGCTAGAACTTTTTTCCACTCATCATAATCACAAGGAAAATCAACCCAACAACCTACCATGTTACCTTCGTTTAATTCGCTTAAATTTTCAACGAATACAGAGAAAATAGTGTTTGTTTGCATAATTTTTACCTCTTTCTTTAAATCCATAAGGCCCTTTGCCTTATCTCTATACTTATTATACCACTCATTGGGTGGTATTGCAATATATTTTTATGGGTTTTTATATATTTTTATATAAATTTATTTACGCAGATCATGCTTTCCCCTGTCGATAAAAAACTTGTACTCACGGCAGTATATCTATAAAAATCAAAGGATCCAACGTAACAACAAGAAAGAAAATTTTAATAAGCCACATCTTCAAAACACACGTACCCTGGTTATCTAGGAAATTCTATATTCATCGATTCCGATACAAGCGCAGCGGTATTGTCAATCGATGAATGTAGAATTTGACCAACGCCCCAAAGACTGGGGGCTGGCGGTAGAGGGTTGAAAAAAAGGGCTAGACATGATGTATCATGTTTAGCCCTTTTTTCTTTTTATTTAGACCATTCTTCTATACAAGATTTAATTACATTAATAGCGTTTTTATCAATTTTAATTCGTATAATAGGGTTTTGATAAAATAAATCTTGTTGTTCAATTTGTTCTATATGAACCTCTCTTTTATCAAAACTAATTAATTTAAGAATATCTTTATGTTGATTAATTAGTTCCTTTACTTCTTTCTCAAATTTAGCTCGATCTGCTTCGTTTTCTATTAAATTAATTCTTTTTTCTCTTTCAGCTTCAATTTCTTCAATAGTAGAAAATGTAGCTTTACAATCAGAGGTTAAGTAGTTTTTATGCCCCCAGAATATATCCCCATTTTTTGCAGTGCATTTAGATAATAATTGACCACATTTAGGACAAACTATATTTTCTTTAGGCTGATCAATCAAAGCTAATTTAGATTGATCTATTGGAATATCAATAATACCATCTTCATTTGCAATAGATCGCTTTTCCTTATCAAATGTAAATTCCAAATATTTAATATTTCTGCCCTCTTTAATTTTATTCAAGTTTAAAGAGGAGAAAAAATGACTAACCTCATTAATAGCAGGTGCCAAAACTCTTTTATTAATATCACACATCCTATATTTTTCTGGGATATCTAATAATCGTCTAAATTCTGACATTTCAATCTTAAAATATCCAGTATACTTAAATTGTTTAAGCATTCTATATAAATGCTTTGCATAAGTAGAACCTAAAGCATTAAATTCCTGTAATTCAAATAAAGTAAAATTTCTGGTTAAGTCATTCAAAATATATGCAAAATCTTCATTTACCTTAATGGTCAACATATTTCGATTTGTATCAATTACAAAAGTTCTAAATAATACAAATGTAATATATAATCCATCATTTTCAATATTCGTTTTTAACTTTAATAATTTATCACTTAAACTTCTTACATACTTTACTAATTCATTTTTATCTTTAAAAGAAATACCAATAAGTTTCTCTAATTCTAAAAAACTTATTTCTAATTCATTTGTCCCCTGTTCTTTCATAATTGAGCAAGCTGTAAAAAATATACTTAATTCTCGCTGATTAAAATCAGTTAAAGCGATTTTATTTAAATTATTATGATATTTGATCATTCCTACACCATGATTAAAAATAATTAAATCATTAGCTTCCATAACATTAAACCTCCAGTATGTAATTGTTATGCATACTGGAAAATGATATTATATAAAAGGACATTTATTAACTTATGACTCCTTATCCAGTATGATTATGTTTAGCGATTTAATTATATCAAATAAGAGGACATCTGTTAATAGATGTCCTCTTATTTTTTTATTGAAATAATGATTTAATATAAGTCGGAAAATGTCCCTTTATAGGACTTATATTGCAGAAAACGGGGACTTATACTGCAGAAAAAGGGTACCTATACTGCAGAAAACGGGGACTTATACTGCAGAAAATGGGTACCTATACTGCAGAAAACGGGTACCTATACTGCAGAAAACGGGTACCTATATTGCAGAAAATGGGTACCTATACTGCAGAAAACGGGGACTTATACTGCAGAAAATGGGTACCTATATTGCAGAAAATGAGGACTTATACTGCAGAAAACGGGGACTTATACTGCAGAAAAAGGGTACCTATATTGCAGAAAATGGGGACTTATACTGCAGAAAAAAGGTACCTATACTGCAGAAGACGGGGACCTATACTGCAGAAAATGTATAGGTCGGAAAATGTCCTCTTATAGGTCGGAAAATGTCCTCTTATAGGTCGGA
>ERZ772770.31-NODE-31-length-31719-cov-5.54014_pt1 | contig 31719 bp, 21 predicted proteins | sample MGYA00511361_ERZ772770 | MGnify/ENA primary metagenome ERZ772770 (study PRJEB29015, sample SAMEA2738026) | human oral metagenome | biome: human oral; feature: human-associated habitat; material: saliva | place: China | collected 2251 ... | reverse complement strand
GAGGCTCTATTTTTAGCTCATGGGCTGGTTATTCTTTGATTTCTTCAAAGCGGGTCGTCTCAAAATCTCGTTCCTTTTTAGGGGATGAATTTAATACATGGAATAGGTATTTTTTGCCAGGCTGAGCAGTTGCAACATACTCAGGAATCTTCCACCCAAAAGGAGCTGCAATCATGAGAACCGTGCCACACTCTTCTGTTTCAAAAACACCCACCGGAGCAGTATCATTCAGCTCGCCTATAGTGCCGCCTCGAGGCCTGGTGTACGCCTTCGTTACGGTGCAAGTAGCAGTGATACCATCACTGTCGTCACGCACTTCATGTGGAAAGCGAACGAGGACATAGATAATAATTGCTACGACGATTACCATTATTATGATACTACTTGGACGCCTATCGCCGAAGAACTCCTCTAGGAACCCTTTTATAAAATCTTTTATGGAGTCTATAATAAACATATTTAAATCTTCAACTTCGAAATATCAATACCAATCATCCAAGTAAGAGCTCGATTAGTGACAGTAGAAGTTCTTTCGTTTGCATTAGATACAAAGCGAGAAATCACCGCATCAGGATTAACCCTAAACTCATTATAAGTATGAGCCGCAGTAAAACGATAGTACTCAGCTTTTTTATTATCCATTTTTACAGAACCCTTAATCGTATTTTTAATAAAATCTTTACCGATTACATCCAACGTCTTATCCTTAAGAGCGGCGGGAGAGAATTCTTGACCCTTAACGAGCGTATCAGCAGAATACTGGATACCGTTCTTTAGCATTCCAGTGCCGGAATCTATAGCAGCATCACGAGTAATAGTAGCTGTTTTTTTACCAGCCCTCGTTAGAAAACTCTCGGGAATCTTTTGCGCCTGCTTGGTGGCGGGGGATGGATTAACTTCTGGGACATATCCCTTAACACCAATTTTCTTTTTGATGAGGCCACCTGTAGCTGCGCCTCCTGCAGATGCTAGACCGCCTGAGAGGAACATACCGACCCCACCCATGAGGCTCTTATCTTTTACGGTATCATCCATGTAGTATGATGCAACATTATTCATACCACCAGACAAGGTTTCCTTCGTAATATCTTCTAAGACTTTAGAATTATTCAGCCTAGATCCCACTTTACTACCGTAAGAGGTGAGTGCAGATTTAGCAGCTGAGGCCTTCGACACTACTGCATTTTTAACTGCACCTGCCTTCGATAGAATCTGCCCCATTTTTGAGCTATTTTGGGCAACTTTAGCAACTGGTGCTGCCTTTGCAGCTGTAGCTATTTTTGTGACACCAGTGGCTAAATTCTTCAAACCACTCAGACCACCTGTGACAGCACCTGCAATGGCACCTGAGACAAAACCTTTCCCAGCTTCCTTACCGGCCTTCGACCAATCAACAGGCTGACCCTTAAGCTTATCCTCAATTACCGACATGCCAGCGCCCATAAGCGCACCGGACACGCCACCAAGGACAGCACCACCAAGAGGACCAGTACCAGCAGCAACAGCACCAATCACAGCACCAGCAATAACCATCGCACCGCCAGCCACGTACTCCCAGTTGTTCTTTACCCAACCGGTGATGCCAGAAGACGCTTTCTGCTCACGATACTTCTCAAAATCCTCCACCGACACCGGCGACAAACCCCACGGATCTACCAAAGAAACCGGATTACCACCCACCAACGAGAACGGGTCAGCACCCCAACCCGCACCCACCGGCGCAGCCAAAGGATCAGGCGCAGTAAAACGAGCCACACGCGAATCCACCACGCGGGCACCCAACACCTCAAAACCAGTAGAACCCAGCACCACACCCGAAGCCGCAGAAACACCAACCAGCGAATCCGGCAACACAGGCGCACCACCAGTAGCAGAAGCACCCTGAGCAGAAGGCACAGCAGGCGCAGCAACGCCCAAAGAAGCCCAACCATACGGATCCAACAGACCGGCACCAGAACCAGCACCAGGAACCAGCGAACCCACAGAAGGCAACGACGAACCAGCCACACCCAGAACACGCGGAACAAACGAATTCTCATCCCACACCAGCGGGTGCATCACCGAAGCATCAAAACCAGCCACAGAACCAACAGCGGCACCAGCACCGGCGTGAGCACCGGCTGAGGGTACACCAAACTCAGGTACACCAGCAGGCGCACCACCGGCAGCAAGCACACGACCATCAGTAGAAGCACACAGCAAGGAGAAGGATACGGCAGAATCGTCAGCAGAACCCCACGACGCCACCGAGTTCACAAACCCAGCCACACCATAGGTTACGGACGAGCCGGAACCATCCGAAGAAACCTGCAGAAGACGCGAATCATTACCGTCATAGGAGAACACGCTCGTCGAAACCGGCACCAAGATGACACCTTCAACCTCCACGGATTCCGGGCACTGCGGAAGCCACGCCTGAGCGTCCTCAACAGCAGAGGCAAACTCAGCCGACTGGGAGTCGGTCTTCGCCTCATCCTGCACACTGTAGAGGCATACTGCGCGAACGCGGGCACCCTCATCAGTGACCAGCACCTTCACCCAAGCATTCTGCGGCTGGGCGCTATCAAAGTACTCAACACGCACCAGCGCGCCAGCAGCATCGTAGGTCCAACGCAGAGTCTCCGTGCCACGAACGGCAGAAGAGAGCATCTGGGCGTCAGTGTAGGTGTACATGACCAGACCAGCAGGCGAATCCACACCGCTAATACGGCCCAAATCATCACGAATAATCTCAGTGTGCAGAGCCTCAGAAGAGTCTGCCTCAGCGGGCTGCTCGGTCACAGAGGTCATGTGTGCACCGCGGTAACCAAACTCGCGAACCCAGGTGCCCGCCAGATCAGACACCTGCGCACGCACCAGCGCATCTACCGCGTTGTACTCGAAGGAAGACTCCACACGAGACTCAGAGGTAACGGCGGTTCCATCCAGACGGTACGCGGTAATGTCAGTCTGCTTGACCATACGGCCAGCAGCATCATACGCATAAGCGCTCGAGCCCAGAGGGTGCACAAACTCAGTGCGCAGACCATCAGCATCGTAAGCGTAGGACAGCTCATAGCCGCCAGCCTCATCCATGTACGCGGTACGGAACGACTCCGGAATCTGAGCGCCAAACTCACGGCGCTGTCGGGTTAGACGACCCAAACGGTCATACGACTCGACGGTCACCACGGGAGCACCAAACACATCAACGCCCGCGTGATCATAAGTCGTCATAGTACGGCGCGCAGAATCACGCTCCATACGGTACAGCAAAGAGCCGTTCACCGAATGGGAGCAGGGAACGCCGTCACGGTCATAGCCGAAGGAATGTACAGCACCATTACCGTCAGTGCTGGTCAGCAGACGACCGGCAGCATCATAGGTAGAGGTAGTACGCACACCCAGCGGATTGGTTACCGCCAGAACATTGCCCATCAGGTCATACTCGTAGCTAGTAACACGACCGGCAGGGTCCATCACGGAGGTAACGTTACCCGCCTCGTCATAGCGGTAATGGGTAACACCACCGGCACCATTAGTCACCGCAACCACCTGAGAAGCGGCATCATAGGTGAACGAACGAGCACCCCACTTGTTATCGCGGATGCTCTTCACGCGGCCACAAGAATCCCAGGTGTAGAACACCGGAGCAGCCACACCGGAACCGGTAATGGACAGCACACGACCGCACGCGTCATAGCGGACGCGTGCCTCAGAGCCGTCACCGTACACCTGGCGAATCAGTCGGGAATCAGCATCGTACTCGTAACGAGTCACAGACTGCTCAGCAGTGCCGGCAGCCTCATAGGTTGCAACCAATCGACCGCACGCATCGTAGCTGTACTCGGTCACACGACCCGCAGGGGAAATCATGCGCACCATCTGGTTCGAACCGTTGTACTCGTAGCGACTCAGACCGCCCTCAGCGTCCAGAACCTGAACGGGGTTACCCGCACCGTCATAAACCATCGTGGAGACAGTCGGGTCGTCAGCATCTGCACTAACCTGCGGACCAGAATCATCGGAGAGAACCTCGGTACGCACCGGGCGGCCCAGGTGGTCGCACGAGATACGTACGCGATCAACACCATCGTTAGTGGTGATGGTCTTGCGCGAGGAATCAACCGAAGTACGTACACTCACGCCGGTCGGGTCAATCAACGCGGTCAGGGTGCTTGCGGCATCATACTCGCGAGTCCACACACCACCGGCGGGGTCAATGGTGCGGACCAGACGCATCAAACCATCGTAGGCATAGCTGAACTGCGCACCACCCGGCAGGGTAATGCGGTCAATATTGCCGTTCGTATCAAAGGAACGCTCCATGCGGCGACCCAGCGGGTCAACCATTGCAACAACGTCACCGCTCGGACCGTACTCATACTCGGTGCGAGCACCAGCAGGGTCCACCGAAGCCACCAGGCGACCGCCAGTAGCGTACTCAAAACGCCAGCGGGAACCATCCGGGTTCTGACGGCACACCATGTGACCGGCTGAATCATAGGTGAACTTAGTTTCATGGCCAAGAGCAGAAACGATCTTCACCAGGTGACCCGCAGCAGAGTACTCACAACGGGTCAGCTGCTGCTCAGCATTACGAATACCGGTCAGCAGACCGAACTCGTCATACTCAAAGGAGAGGGTAACGCCCTCAGAGCTCACCACGCTCTGCAGCAGGCCGTCGGCCCACTCAAAACGGGTCACATGACCGTTGCCGTCGGTCATAGAAGAGGGGTTACGCTCAAAATCATTCGCGTACTCGTAAGTCACCGTAGTCATCGGGCTTACGGCAGGGCTCTGGGCAGACTCCTGCCCCGAAGTAGTCTCATCGAGGGTACGGCCCTGAGCCTCAGCCTCCAGGCGGGCACGACGAGCCAGACGGGCGGCACGGCGAGCGCGCGGGTCCGTCTCAATAGCGCTCATCGCCACGGAGACTACGCGGTCATGCTCGTCATAGGCGAAGAGGGTTTCTGCACCCTCATCGGTGACCTCACGAATAATGCGGCCGCGCTCATCGCTGTAGCGAGTGGTACGGGAACCATCGCGGTCCACCACACTCACACGGTTGCCAAAGTCATCGTAGGCATAGCTAGTACGCCCGCCTTCCGCGTCAACAATGGCGGTCAGACGTGCGTACTGGTCACTAACCCACAGGTTCGTGTAGGAAGCATCTTCGTTCGAAACGTCAGTAATGCCGTTCGGCAGGTAGCGGTAGCGAACACGGCGACCATATTCGGTGTCCTGCTCAGTAATACGACCGGCAGGGTCGTAGTAGTTGGTCACCTCAACAGTGCCGGTGCTAGCCACCACGCGGTGAATTAGGCCGGCAGCGTCATGTTCATAACGGCGGGTACCGGCGTCACCGTGCACAGCGCACAGGTGGGTACGACCATCAAGGGTGACGTACTCGTAACGCACAGACTGACCGCGTGAAGAGTGAATAGCGCCGACAAGGCCACCTTCGGTGTACTCCACGTCGATACGTGCACCGCGCTGATGCACAATAGCACCAACGCGACCCTCTTCATCACGCAGGTATGCGACAGCAGTACCTGCCCCAGCGCTCATACCCAGGTAAACACCGGTGAGGCTAAAAATGTGCTGAGTTCCAGAGTTGTCAGAGATACGCAGCAGGGACGAGGCATCATAGCTCGTAGCGTGCAAAATATAACGCAGGGAGGGGTCAGCAACAGAGCCATCCTCACCCATCAGCTGGGTGAGGGGCAGCTCTTCAAGCCACCACGCTTCACGCGGGGCACGAGAATAGCCGTGGGTGCCATCCTCACGAATCATTCGGTCGAAGGTAACCTCACGACCGTCAACCATAGTCCAGACAGCATTCTCAACGTTCAGCTGCACACGGCTCTCAATATTCGAGGACCAGCCCGCGCCAAACACACCGGATACAGCGTGCTGACCGAAAACAGCCACACTGTTGTACATGCGAGTTACAGAGCAAGCAGAAACCACGCCAGAGAACGCCATATCGGTCTCTTCTTCAATGAAGTTACCGGTCGCAACGTTCACGGGGTCATTCACATAACCGCTTGTGGTGGACATTCCTACTACAGCCGGCGTTGGAACTTCCAAATCGTGGCGCTCAGTACTAACACCAGCTGCACTGATTGCACCTTCCAGAGTCGAATTGGCAACGGTAATAACCTGGCCCGAGCTACCGTACTTTTCAAAAGTATCGGCTACGATACCCAGCCAGGTCTTATCGTTGGCGTTCGACTTATTCCACGCTTCAAACGTGCTAATGAGATTTTCAGCATCGACGGAGCCCCACTGGCACTTAACCATAAACTCTGTGGAAAGGTTACGCAGCTTGCCAGGCTCAGCATCAAAGCTAGTACCAAGGTTCGCCAAAGTACCAGAAAGAGCACGCACGGTCGAAGGGCGCGCTGAAGAGATATACATGCCCCCCGAACGAGTTGCAGTGCTCTCACGATGACCTAGCGATGTGGTGTCAATCGAGGTATCCGGCTTATACGATTGCGGCTTAGGCGGTTCACCTCCGAACGTTTCAACCCACCATTTACGGAAACCACCCAAGTCATGCTCATAGTGGTACATAAGGTCGCGGTTCTCATTTTCCTTATGAGCTGACTCTTTGAGGCGATCCACTACATCAGCCAGTTGACGGAAGATGCTGGCGATATCACGACCATCGCTAATGGTGGTATCAATATTTGCCGCCGCAACATCGGCGTAGTGACCTCTAAAGTCTTCCAGAGCCGTTGTCAGTGAGTTCTTAAGAGGGGGTAATGCATTATCAATGTTCTGCGCGACGGCGCGGCAGGCATTGGCAAGGGCATCCGACGTAGCATCATCGTACTTGACTTTTTCAGTATTCAGATCCATGCTCTGTTGTCTTTCAGTGTGGTTAGTACGGAAGTGTGGTGATTAAACAGATGTAGACAGACATGCGCACCATGCCTGGAAAACAACGTGGGTATAACCGAATAACAGAAAACGCCGTCTACCGCTCACCGCCCCGTAGCCGGGGAGCGGGGCGGTAAACGGCGTTTACCAGGGAAGGCTTAGGAGCCGCCACCTGCCTGGAAGATATCGGTAGAAATCTGGTTGAGCTGCTCGCGCAGGTCAGTCAGTTCCTGAGTCAGGTTACGCAGGGTGTTTTCTACACCGGGCCAGGTGTCATTGCGGAAACGCTCAGCCAGGGGGCCGTCCCAGTTGTTGGGGTCCTTCAGCTGGTTACCCTGCTGGTTGAGGTTGTTGATTTCGTTCTGCAGACCGCCATTGATGATGTTCTGGAGAGCAGTAATGGCATCCTTGGCTGCCTGCGATGAGAGTACGCGATCGGACACGATGTTCCTCTTTCGTCGTTGAGTTGCCGGAAGATGTGCATTAGATACGCGAATATCAAATACGCACCGTTAGTGCTTTGCACCACTTCGAACATTACACTATTTCGCGGCAAAGCGCACCCTCTGCGCCCTGTTGTGAGAAAAATTTCTCATAGTAGACATTGCACAACAGTGCGTGCATATACATTTATCTACTCTCATCAAGGGATTTCTCTCGCTACGGTATCCTTAGGAAATGCCGCCCACTCTGGGTGGCACCTCACCAATAGAATCACCAACCACATACGAAAAGAGGACTTTCATGTCTGAAAACACCCCGCAGCCGGCTGCACCGCAGCAGCCGCAGTTCACCCAGCAAGCACCCGCCGCACAGCCTGCATACGGCGCACCCGTCGAGGCACCGAAAAAGAAGAAGTGGGCGGCAGTAACCGCACTGGTCTTGGGCATTATCTCTGCCCTGACCGGTATTTTTGTGATTGGTTCGTTCCTGACCATCCCGACCATCATTTTCGCTGTAATCGCTCTGGTCATGGTCAAGAATGGCACCGGCAAGGGTAAGGGCATGGCGATTACCGCCCTCGTACTGGTTCTGGTGGCATATATTGCGACCTTTGCTTTCTTCCAGATTCGTGCGGCGAACCTCGAAAAGTCTAACCGAGAGGCCCGTGAGGTTATCCAGAAGTGCGAGAACCACGAGCCTGGTTACTACATCACTGAGAAGGACGGTAAGCGTTACTGCAACGCTGGCGGCTGGGTCTACGAGATGGATAAGTAAACCGGCTTATTTGGTTCCATGATTAGCCGTCGCTGATGGAGGGGACGTTCGTTCAAGCGGCAGTCGCCGCACCTGCGGGCGCCCCTCAACCATATCTTCTGGAGGTGCCGCCTCCACCCTGCGCGATGGCTGCGCGGCCTCTATTCACCAACCACACTAGGACAGCGAATGTTCAGAAAATTTCTTGCCGAAACCGTCACCAACGACTCAATAGGACTCAACCGCCCCAAAGGCTATATTCCCTGGGGCAACGGCAGAAAAAGCCGCTTTTGGCTGTTTTGATTGCGGACGCTTGTACAGTGGTTGTCTGCCTCCTGTGTCCTCTGCTTTTCAGGGCAGAGAGCCTTGTTGACTACATTCCAGCCTACATATTTACAAACATAGTTGGAATGCATTTCTGGTTCTTAGCTATCCACACCAATTCCTTCTACATCCAGCAGAATGAAACCACTGTTAAATGGCGAAACTGGCGATTCAAAACCCGCGAGTTCGACTACAGCAGCATCACGAGAATTCATATGCAGGTTAACAATAAAGGTGGCTACTTCGTCATTAGCAGTAGCCAGATGGGTAAGCGCCGCTTGGCGTTTAGTCCGGTCTTCTTTGACGCCACCTACATCTACCACATGATTCTTTTCCGTGAGCGCTACGGCGTTTGGCCGCCCAAGTATATCCCCGAGCTCTTCGTAGAATTTGGCGACTATGAGGAGATGGATACCCTGATCAAGATTCTCTGCTACGCCCGCAAGTATGAGATTGGTTCCCCCGAGGCTGGGGAGTACCGACAGATCCCGGAACATCTACAGCGCATCCTCGATACGCACTCCACTACCATCACCGACTCTAACCCGACCGAAGGAGCGAATAGCTAAAATGATGTCTCAAGAATCCGCTATTACCTTTTGGGGCGTATGCTCCATCATCACGACTATTTTCACGATTCTCACCCTTGCCGCTTACATCATCAATCGACGCCGCGACGAGAAGAAGAAGCGTGAAGGCATCTACATTAGCCGTATTGATGCGTTACTGGCGTACATTATTGTCTTTACCCCGGGCTTCCCGCTTGTATGCTATTCCCTGTCATTAGAAAGGGAAGAGACGAGCGCTTTCATGGACGTTGCATGCATACTCATGGCTGCTTTCCTCTTGTTCTACCTGTGGCACGTCAACGCCACGTACATGAAGATTTCTTCTGAGGGTATTAATATGCACACCCCTGTTCTCGGGTCGAGGATTTGCCCTATCGGCGCGATTGATAGCGTTGTTTATAGTGAGTCCAAGGATGAAGATACCGCTAGCCGGATGTGGTTCCTCACTAAGTCGCGTGCGCGTATTAACCCGTTGAGCAAAAATTATGATGAGTACCATCTCTTGGTTATTACCCGGTTCAGGATTGAGTATGGCCGCTGGCCTGACCTGGATAATCCGGCTGACGTGGATAAGGTGAACCAGCTGGATAACCGCGATGAAGTCATTTCGTACTTTAAGCGCCAAAAAGAGATTTCGGGTCTTGCCGACATTGACATGTAGCCCCCGGTGTGTGGGACTGAAGGGTTCCATGAAAATAAGTGACGAAAGAGCAGATGGTTTCCGTCATTCCCCTGTTACCACGACGAGAAAAACCGCCTCTGAACTAAGAAACGGTTTCAAAGAAAATGTTTCGAATGGCTACGATTGGACCATGGTTCGAGTTCTGAGTTGGGTAATTTAATTACACTATTTACAAATTGTCATATCTTAAAAACCTTCACCGTCAAGGAGCGTATCTCTTGGATAAGATAAAACGAGATCAATTAATTGGCATCATAATCATCCTGGCAGTTGCTTTCTGGGTCTATGTTTACGTGCCACATTATATGCGTGACGACAGTGACGGCATCACCGCCACCTGCACCGTAACTAAGGCATACACGAAAGAGCGCGGCGGCACAGTAAGCGGCATGAACGATATTAGGCCAACAGGAATTTTCGAGACAGAAGAATACGGCACTCTCAAAATGATTACTCCTCCGGAAGGTCGCAAGATTCCCGAGTATGTTGAGACCGTCAAGCCTGGCAAAAAATATCTATTCCATGTCGCAAACTCATCTCCTGAAAAGGAACGAGATTTTGAGACGACCCGCTTTGAAGAAATCAAAGAATAACAACCTCATAAATTAAAAATGAAGCCCCCGCGGCCGAGAGTCATCCTCTCAGCCGCGGGGGCTTTATCGTATCAGCGTGTCCTCACGCGGCGAGCGTTAGGAAGCGCGGCGGCGCGAACGCAGCACCATCACAGTGCCGGCACCCAACACCAGAGCGCCACCCACAGCCACAGACACCGCACCAAAACCAGTGCGGGCAAGACCGCCCTGCTGGGAGCTAGCGCCACCCGACGCAGCAGACACACCAGACTGACCCAAGGAGCCGCCACCGGTACCGCCACCGGAGATACCACCCGGGTACACGCCGCCAGCAGAACCATCAGCCGAACCGCCAGTCGAACCCTGCGCGTTCACGTCACCGGCAGCACCGGAAGCGCCAGCCTGCGCGGCACCAGACTGTGCGGAGCCGGGCTGGTTAGCACCAGCGGTACCGCCCGGAGTTGCCGAATCCACACGGCGCACACCGCTAAAGTCGTCCGACGCAGCGTTCGGGTCCTTCGGCACGGCAGTCTCAAACGAGCACGCATCCGACGCCTTCTTACCCACAGCAACCGCAAGCTGCTGCACCGGGCTGTTCACCTCAGTACCATCAGCCAAGGTCGCGGAATAGTGCACATCAAACATGTACTGGCCGGGCTCAGAGAACACCCAGTTCGCGTGCGCGTGCGTCGCGTAATCAATGTCGATCGTGGTCTTGCCGGTCGTCGAATCCAGCAGCACATCCGCACCGTTCAGCGACTCGGTGAACATGCCGAAGCGTGCACCCTCAGGCATGACCTTCGGAACCACGTGCAGGCGCACGGGACCGCGCAGCTGCGAGTAGTCGATGTCCTGCGTGTTGTAGCCGGGCCAAGGCAGGCCGCTCTGCTGGGTCTGCGGCAGGCCGTAGAAGGCGGTGCCGACCGGGCCCATGAAGTTCAGCTTCTCATCAGCCATACGTTCGGTGCGTACACGGCGGGCGTTCTCGCTGACGGTCCACACGACCGAATCGAGCGGGCGCACGGTCGAATCAGCGTCAATGATGCCGCTGTCGTCACGCAGACCCACGGACAGCTGGCGGTCCTTCAGGGTCGCCTGGATGTCCAGGTGGCCGTGCGAGATCTTGGTGCGGCCGTCAATCTTGCCGGGTACGCACTGGTTGCCGGGGGTTCCCGGGGTGGACGGCTCAGCGGAGGGTGCCGGGCTAGTCGGAGCAGGGGCGCTCGGGGTCGGGTTGACCGGTGCGGGGCTAGACGGTGCCGGAGTGGAGGGTGCCGGAGCAGGTACGCTCGGCTCTGCGGAGGCGGTGGGCACTGCGGGCACGGTCGGAACCTCGCTGGGGGATACCGACGGTACGTTGCTGGGCTCAGCGGTCGGCTCTTCGCTGGGAGCCTCGCTCGGCTCAGCGGAAGGAGCTTCAGTCGGCGCGACGGTGGGCTCAGCGGAGGGTGCCGGGTCCACCGGGGCAGGCTTGGGTGCATCGCCAATGGGTGCGCTGTCCGGTGCCAGCGCGCCGTGTGCGGTGTACTTGGTGCCCGGCTCGTACTTCGCCGCGACCTCGGTGGTGGAGGCGGAAGCGTTCATATCCGGGTGGGTCAGCATCTTCACGCGCAGAGCGGTGCCCTTGTAGAAGGACTCGTCACGGAAAGTAAAGCGCGCCACGCCATCCTCGATGGAGCCTTCCAAATCGAGGTAGGGGTAGACCGGATCATCCTGGGCGTAGAAGCCGCCGCGCAGGAAGCCGCGCACCTTCGGGTCCTTGAAGCGGACCTCAACGGTGCTGAAGCCGTTGCCGTTCGGGGTGACGGTCACGTCGTAGTCCATGCTGGTCGGCGTGTACTGCTCGGTGCTGAGCACGGTGTTCGCTTCGTCCGGGATTTCTTCGGGCCAGGAGCCGTTGCCGTCGTCGCTGTACACGCTCTCAGCCTTGCCGGGTTCGTAGGTGAGCTTGTGCGAGATCCAGCGGGACGCCTCCGCGCTGTTCGCGTCGGAGGTGTCAGGGGTGAAGACCGCCTGCAGCTGGGAGCCTTCGCTACCGAGCATTTCAGACCAGGTGGCGGTACCGTTCACCACCGGCAGGTCGGTCAGGAAGTAGCCGTTGTTGTACAGGGTCAGAGTGCCCTTGAGGTTCTTGTTTGCGGCGGTGAAGGTGATGTCGCTGAGCTTGTCGTCAGCATCCTTGTTCTTAGCCGGGTCAGCGTCCAGGCGGTGCGGTGCCACGGAGAGTGCGTACTTCGCGGTGTCCAGGTCACCGACGGGTGCCGCGTTGTAGCGGTCAACGGTGGGTACGGCGGTGGGGGTGCCGTCACCGAGGACGGGCTGCATGCCGCCAACCTGCCAGACCAGCTTCGACGGCTTGGAGCTGATAATGCGGCCGTCGGTGGAGCGCGCCACGGTGCGGTAGGTGACCACGTAGCGGCCGGGGCGGGTGAAGGTCGTGGTGTTGTGGGTGTGGCTACCCTTGTCGAGCAGCCAGGAGTGCCAGCCGGTGGAGCTGCTGGAAAGCATACGGTACACGTCGGCGGGGGCGTCATCCGGGTTGTAGCGGAAGAGCTCCATGCGGCCGGGGCCCTCAACGGAGAGGATGTCGGTAGCGAACACGCCGTCACGGAAACGCTCGGTGGGTACCTTCGTGGAGGCACCCAGACCAGCCCAGATGGGGTCCTGGTTGCCGTAGGTCAGGTGCGGTGCCATGTAGAGGGTCTGGCCGGGTTCGCCGAGGAACGCCAGGGAGGGCGAGTCGCCCAGGGTCATGGTGTACTGCGACTTGCCGTCCCTGGTGCTGTAGCCCTTGCCGACCCAGTTGACGGTCTTGTCCAGTTCGTAGGTGTCTGCGCCGGTCTTGTAGGGGTTCGCCTCGTTCATGAGGACGAAGGTGCCGTTCTGCTCGTCCCAGTATGCCTTGGGGGCGTCAACGTGGCCCTTGGTGGTGACGATTTTGCCGTCATCGGGGCCTGCTGCGGCGGGCAGGGAGGGGGCTGCACCGGCGAGCGCGAGCAGTGCTGCGGCGGAGAGGAATGCGGCGGCGCGGCGGAGGGCAGGCTTGCCGCCGGGGATGAAGAGTGCGGGGGTGTGTGTGGTGACCCGACGCTGGGTCTGCTTCTGAGAGCTCATGACAACCTTTCTCATTTTTCTACCCTCTAGGGTAGCTCTTTTGCAAATAATTGTCATTTTGAACCTAAGTGAGTATAGTGATTCTCAGAAATACGTGTGCGCAGAGGCGCGCCCAAAAACGCACACCATACACATCCACAAAGAGAAAAACACGGCAGAGCACACCCTTCACGCAAGGGAGAAACCGGCAACAGGTCGCCGGATCTAACACCGGACCCAGTACTGGGCCCAGCACCGGGCAAACCCCGAAAGCATCGGGTAGTGTGCCAGCCAACGAGCAGTCATCCAAGGAGCCACCATGCAAGGACGCACCAAACCCCTGAGCCTACTCAGCGCAACCACCCTCGGATGCACCCTCGCACTCGGGGCGCCCCTCGCCCTCCCCCAGGTCGGCACCTTCACCGCCGCACATGCACAGGAAAATCAGGCAGGTGCCCAGGCAGGTACCGAATCGCGCGCCTACGTCAACTACGAAGGTGACTACGTCATCGCGGGCGTACACACCGAAATGCTCAACGCATTCCTCGACGGCAACCAGTTCACCCTCGCCACTCTCGCAGACACCGGCCCCGGCAAGCAGGGACGATTCAACCCCGCCCGCACCGTCTTCCACCTGCCCGACGTCGAGGACGCACACACCAAGGTCGTAGCAGGCTACGACTACATTGCCCCCGAAGACACCGACATCTTCTACATTCCCTCCACCCGCACCCGCGGCCTGCTCTACCCCGGCCTCGGTGCGGAAGGAATCCGCCCCGGCGCGCTCAAGGACAACACCATCAACCTTGAACTCGTGCGCAGCAGCGTACCCGAAGGCGGCCGCGCCGAAATCTTCACCGAATCCGGCCGCGACAACCCGCGCGTCTTCAGCACCAACGACCAGCTCGCACCGCACACCATTACCTCTGGCGGTCACGAGCACCTCAGCTGGGCATTCACCCGCAAGGGTATCTACCAGCTGACGTTCCGCGCCACCGCAACCCTTGCCGACGGCACCCCGGTCAGCTCCGAGGCGACCTACACCATCGCCGTGGGCACCGACGCTGAGGAGGGATTCAAGCTCCTGAACGCGCAGAACGCCGCGAAGGAAGCGGCAAAGGAGAGCACGAGCGAGGCGACCGAAACCCCCGAGGCGAGCGCCACCGCAACCGAGAGCGCCACCGGCACCCCCGGTGCATCTGCTTCTGCATCTGCCTCCGCAAGTGCTGAGGCGAGTGCATCGGCGGAGGCGAGCGCATCCACCGGTATTCGCCGCGTGGATGGATCCGTGAACGGCCAGAACGCCGCGCAGGTGACCGACCCGAACGGCGCGAAGGCAGCGGCGAATGGTGAGCAGGCACCCCAGGGCGGATCCGGTGTTACCGCTATCAGCGGCGCCAACAACACCAATAACGGCTCCGACAAGGGCGAAAGCAAGGGCGGCAACTCCCGCAGCAGCGTGAAGGGCTCCAACGCCCAGAACGTCAGCGCGCCCAGCAACGGCGGCGGCATTACCGGTAGCGGTGTGCTGTCCTCCGGTCTGCCCGGTAGCCTGAACCAGCAGTGCATCGCCACCGAGGTCCCCGCCGAAGATGCCAAGGGCTCCAAGGATTCCAAGGACGCTCAAAAGGACAACAAGCAGAGCAACCAGGCAGCCCAGGCGCCGACCAGCATCCCCACCCTCGCCGTGGTCAACACCGCCGAGCACAGCGGCCGTGAAGAAGTCACCCACGGCCACTTCGACGTAGGCCCGATCCTCAACGGCGGCACTCTCACCAGCAGCGTGAAGGACGACCGCACCAGCCCCGCCCGCCACGTCTCCCCCGGCGCCCTCGAGTTCGTACTCAATGACGCCGCGAAGATTAACCTGCCCGCAGGCATGGAGAATATCGCCCCGGCGGGCACCCCCGTGCACATGATTGGTGCAACCCAGCAGCAGGGCGTGCCCTGGCTCGGTTGGAGCACCCAGGACCCCGAACTGCTCAAGCAGCTCGACGGCCCCGTCACCATGAGCCTCAACGGTTTTGAGGGCCCCGGCACCATGTCCACTTTCCTCTCCGGTAACTTCGGTTCCGCCGGTCAGAAGGTCTTCGATTCGCGTAGCGGCGGCTCCTTCCAGGTGCCCGCAAACACCCACCAGCACAGCAACTGGGTGTTCACCGCTGAGGGTCGCTACACCGTGACTATCGGCTGGACGGCACGCCTGAAGAACGGCCAGCAGGTCAGCAGCGAATCGGTTCTGCACTTCACCGTCGGCAACCCCGATAACGCCCCGGCAGGCAACAACGCGCAGGGCGCGGCAGAAGCCAAGCAGGACGGCGGCAACAACGCTAACGGCGCTAACAGTGCTACCGGTGGCGAGAAGAGCACCGCAAAGAACCCCGTCAACGGCTCCGTAGACGAAGCCACCGGCATCGTCACCAAGCCCGACGGATCCAAGGTGCGTATCGTTGGCAAGACCGCCTCCGGCGAGGATTGCGCCCTGACCAGCCAAGAACTCGCCAACGCCCAGAAGGCAGCCGCGGCAGGTAAGCTGCCGAACACCGGCGTGGTCATCGACCCGTTCATGGTCAGCACCTCCATTCTGGCGCTGGCGCTCGGTGCCATGATTCTGCGTTCGGCACGCCGAAAGGGCCGCAGCGGTGACACCGCATAGCGGGCATACCGGCAACCGCGCGCAAGCATATAGTCGGCGTACCGCCCTCACCCTCGCCTCCCGTATTGCGGTGGGTGCGGGGGTGGGGGCTGGTGCCTTCGCACTGAGCGGATGCGCCAGCACCGTGAACGCTTCCTCCGACCGGATGCGCGTGGTCGCCACGACCCCGATCCTGGCGGATTTGGCGCAGCAGATTGCAGGGGAGCGCGCCAGCGTGCACTCTCTGGTGCCTGCCGGTGCTGACCCGCACTCGTACGAGCCGAGCCTTCGCGATATTCGCGATGTCGCCTACGCTCGCTGCGCCCTGACGAACGGTCTTCTGCTGGAGCAGCGTAAGCTCAGCAAAATGGTTGAGGCGAACCTGCCCGCCGGGGTTGTGTCCGTGGCGGTTGCGGAGAAGATTGAGCAGTACGGCGGCAAGCTCGAAGCCATTGTTGAGGATGCCTCCCTGGACTCCATCTGGCTGGGTTTGCGTGTTGAAGAGGGCGGGCAGAACGAGTCTGCCCCCACCGACTCTTCGGAGGCCGGCATGCGTTTTGAGGTGCAGAGCGTGCGGGCGCGCACCGCCACCGATTCCTCGAATGCGCAGCTGGCGGCGTTCATTACGCAGACCTTTGGCGCGGTGGAGATGCTCTGCGATTCGCACGCGCGCGGCGTGAACCTCACCCGCGAGGGGGACACCGCGATTCGTACCGGCGATATGGGTTCGCTGGAGCTACCCCTGCAGGCGCATACGCACCTGTCGTGGGCGTTTAGCGACGCCGGCGAGTACGCCATTGAGCTGAGCGCCACCGCGGTGAAGGCCCCGGAGTCGGTACGTTCTTCGCGCGGCACCCTGTACTGCGCGGTCGGTCGTGACCCGCAACAGCTGGTGGACCGTTTGGCGAAGGAACAGAACGTACCCGCCTCGGACATCAAGGTTCTTTCGGCAGGTCACGCCGATATTACGGCGCGCACCGGCGACGGCAGGCTCGTGCTCCGCGCGGATTCCTCCCAGGGTGCCGTGGAGTACGAACTAAACCGCACCGTGGTGGCGGTTCCCTCCCGCACTCTGCAGGAGGTGCCCGCCGGCGGTAGCTACCGTTTCCTGCGGTCGGGTGCTTCGGAGCATCGCGGTCAGGTGTACCTGCTGGCGCAGGCTGTTCTGGGCAAGCACGTGCACGGCGAAATCGACCCGCACATTTGGCATTCGGTACCGAACGCAAAGGCGAGCGTGCAGGTCATTCGTGACGCGCTCACCTCCGCTGATCCTGGGGGTGCGAGCGAGTACGCGACCCGCACCGAGCAGGTGATGAAGGAGCTTGATGCCCTGGACGCTCAGCTGCGTCAGGTGTACGGAGGTCTGCCGGAGTCGGCACGCAACCTGGTCACCACGCACGACGGCTACCGCTACCTGGCGAGCACCTACGGGCTGCATATTGCCGGTTTTGTGAGTGCTAGCGCCAGTGGCGAGCCGAGTATTCAGCAGCGTCAGCGTTTGCGTCGCACGGTCGAGGATTTGAAGGTCCCAGCGATTTATCTGGATAAGTCCACGGCGATGCGCTCACCGGTTCTCACGGAGCTGGCTCGGGAGGCTCAGGTGCGTACCGGGGTGCTCTATTCGGACACGCTGGATGCGCAGGCCCCTCACTACGCACAGATGATGTTGGCGAATGCTCACACGATTGCGCTGTGCTCGGGTTCTAATTCCAGTACTGAATCTTCGGGTGCTAGCTGCTCGGAGGCGAGCACCTCATAACCCGGTTTTAAGCATCCCACAAGCTTATATATCCGTATCAGCATATAGACAATCTTTCACACACCGTTTCGGTCATGATCCAAGGAAGTCCTCATGATGAACTCAACCACCCCCTCCCGCCCCTCGCGTAGCCGCGCCCTGCCAGCCCTCGCTCTGGGTGCCAGCCTGATGCTCGCACCCCTGGGTGTGGCACACGCGGAGACCACCCCGGCAACCGCCGAGAGCGCCTCGACCCAGCCGGGCGACAGCAACCTGAGCCGCGGCGAGCGCGCCCTCACCCAGACCCTGTCGGCGGAGCAGCCGGTTGCATCCGGCCGCACCGAAATTTCCGCCGGCCACGTGGATATGGGTCCTCGCTTCAACAACGGCAAGTTTGAGCTCATGCTCCACGACGACCACGGTGAAACCCCCGTCTGGCGTAGCCTGGACGAGGTCATCTACCGCGGTAGCGACCAGGCGATCCTTGAGGTGCCGAACGACCCGCGCTACTCCTTCGTAGGTGCGCCCGCCGGCTCTAAGGTGTACGTGATTCCGCAGACCGAAGCTAAGGGCGTGATCTGGCCGGGTTGGAACACTCAGGATCCGCAGCTGGTGTCCAAGCTGAACCGCGGCGTGAACCTGACCCTGGAGCAGGTGAGCGGCCCCGGCACGTTCAGCCTGTACCTGGAGAACGGCAACTTCTCGGCACCGCAGGTGCTGTGGTCCTCGACCAAGAGTGAGCCGCAGAAGCTGTGGGTGGAGAAGAACACTCACACCCACGCGAACTGGGTGTTCACCGCCCCCGGCGAGTACCTGCTGAAGGTCACCGCGAGCGCTGAGCTCTCTGATGGTTCGACCGTGTCTGATACCCGCTACCTGAAGTTTGCGGTGGGCGATTCTGCGAGCGCCGATGCCCTGTACGCGATGGAGGCGCAGGCTCGCGGTACGGCGTCCTCGGGTTCGGCTTCTTCCTCCGATGCTTCGTCTGGCTCTGCTTCTCAGGCCGCCGGAACTCAGGCTGCAGGTACCCAGGCGTCCGGTTCTTCTTCTGCCGCCGCTGCGAGCGACAGGGGTGGTTTCCGTGCTGAGTTCACGATTTCGACTTCTATTGTTATCGGCGTTCTAGCTGTCATTGCGGTGGGCGCCTTCCTTTCGTTCCGTCGCCGCTCCTCCGCGCAGCGTGAGGCACTGGATGAAGTGCGCGGTGACCGTTCGTGAGCGCGTCGGTAACAGCAGGTGCAGAGCCTGTTCTAGAGATTTCGAACCTGTACGCCGGCTACGCGCGCCGTTCCATCCTCAAGGATCTGTCCCTGACCCTGGAGCGCGGCGAGTTTACGGGTCTGATTGGTGCTAATGGTGCCGGTAAGACTACGCTGCTGCGCACTATTTTGGGTCTGATTCGCCCGGCGTCCGGTCAGGTTCGTGTGTTGGGTGAGTCGCCGCGTGTGGCGCGTGCGCATATTGGTTATGTGCCGCAGAAGCACCAGTTCCAGTGGGATTTTCCGCTGACCGTCAAGGATACGGTGATGACCGGTCGCGTGCGTGAAATTGGGTTCTTCCGCCGCCCGGCGAAGAAGGACTGGGTTCAGGTTTTTTCGGCGATGGAACGCACCGATGTTCTGTACCTGCAGGATGCTTCCATTGCGGAGCTTTCCGGTGGTCAGCGTCAGAGGGTTCTTTTGGCGCGCGCTTTGGCGGCGAACCCCTCCCTGCTGCTGCTGGATGAGCCGTTTACGGGCGTGGATGCGCCGACTCAGACCACTTTGACCCGCCTGTACCGTGAGTTGGCGTCGGAGGGCATCACGATTCTGATGTCTACGCACGACATGCTGGCGGCGCGCGAGTCCTGCTCGCGTCTGTGCGGTGTGCGCGGCAATATTCATCTGGATGGTCCGGCGGACTCCTTTAGCTTGGAGCAGCTGCATACGTGGTTGCACGGTCACGATATTGAGGAGGCGCAGGGTCACGCCCGCACGGGCTTCACCTGTGCCGGTGGTGCGTTGGATGAGTACGGCCACGAGCTGCCTGATTCCTGCGATTCTGACTCTTCCCCTTCCCCCGCTGATACTGCTACTTCTACCGGGGGTGCCCGTTGATTACTCCTATCGATTTTCTTGCCGACCTGTTCAACCCGTCTCTGGCGTTTCTTCCGCGCGCCCTGGCGGCTGTGCTGCTCGCGTCGGTGGTTACCGGTGTGGTGGGTTGCCACGTGCTGATGCGCGGCATGGTCTTCATTGGCGATGCGGTGGCGCACTCGGTGTTCCCGGGTCTTGCGGTGGCATTCGTGCTGGGCAGCAACCTGGTGATGGGCGGTCTGACCGCGGGCGTGGTGACGGCTATTCTGGTGGCTATTTTTAGCCAGAATCAGCGGCTGCGCGAGGATTCCGTGATCGGTATTTTCTTCGCGGCATCCTTTGCGTTGGGTATTGTGATTATTTCGTTGGCGCCGGGCTATTCGGGGTCGGTGCAGGATTTCTTGTTCGGCTCGATTGTGGGTGTTTCGAATGAGGACATTACCCAGGCGGCGATTATGGGTGCCGTTATTCTGCTGGTGTTGTGGCTGTTCCACCGCCAGATTGTGACGGTCAGCCTGGACCGTGAGAGTGCCCGCGCAATGGGCCTGCCGGTGCTTGCCCTGGATATTGTGCTGTACGTTCTGGTGACCATTTCTGTGGTGCTGGGCCTGCAGACGCTCGGTAACGTGCTGGTGTTGGCGCTTCTGGTGATTCCGGCGTCGGCAGCCCGGTTGGCGTGCCGCCGACTGGGGTCGATGATGGTGTTCTCACCGGTGTTTGGCGGTACCTGCTCGATTGTTGGCCTGTACCTGTCGTGGGCATTTAACCTGCCGACCGGTGGCACGATTGTGCTGTCGATGGTGGCGGCTTTTGTGCTGGTGTGGGCGGTGACGGCGGTTCGTTCGCGAGCACGTGCCCAGCTCAAGAATTAAAACCCGGGTGAAGAGCCAAGCTACTGAGCTCCGCACTCAACCCCAGCTCAACCCAACTTTTCTCGACTAAACGCACGAGTAAACGCACGAGGCGCATCCCTATTTGGGGGGTGCGCCTCGTGCGTTTTTTACAGGTCTTAAGCACCCAAAATGAACCATGTTCATGTTTAAAGAACTAAAAGATACACTCCGCGTAATAAAAGCGCTTAATTCAACACATCGGGTTTAATGAAAATACAACCTATCAAATATTTCTTATGGGTTGATACATGTAGTGATAAAGCAGTCACTGCACCCTCATCAGAGCTTCAATGAAGGAGTCACCATGAAGGCATATGTGTACCACGGTCCCGATCAGAAGGGCGCCTGGGAGGAAGTCCCGAACCCCACCATTCTTGAGCCCACGGACGTTATCGCCCGCGTCGACACCACCACCATTTGCGGTACTGACCTGCACATCCTGAAGGGCGACTGCCCCGAGGTGGACCACGGACGCATCCTCGGCCACGAGGCTGTCGGTACCATTACCGAGGTTGGCTCCGCGGTGACTGACTTGAAGGTCGGCGACCGCATCATCATCCCCGCCGTGACCAGCTGCGGTAAGTGCTCCTACTGTAAGGCGAACCAGCCTTCGCACTGCCAGACCGTTGGTGGTGTCGGCTGGATTTTCGGTTACATGATTGACGGCACCCAGGCAGAGTACGTGCGTGTTCCCTACGCAGAGACCTCGGTTCACCTGGTTCCGGAGGGCCTGACCGATGAGGACGTCCTCTTCCTCACCGACGCACTGCCTACCGGTTTCGAGATTGGTATTCTGAACGGCAACACCAAGCCCGGCGACACCGTCGCTGTCGTGGGTGCAGGCCCCGTGGGTCTGGGCGCGATTATGACCGCTAACCTCTGCGGTGCCGGCCGCGTCATCACCGTCGACTTCGACGAGAACCGCATGAACAAGGCACTGGAGCTGGGCGCAACCGACAAGGTCAACGCGGGCGACCCGGACTTCATCGAGAAGATTAAGGCTCTCTCCCCCGACGGCCTGGGCGTGGACGTGGCAATTGAGGCTGTGGGTGTTCCGCAGACCTTCGAGACCTGCACCAAGATTGTTCGCCCCTACGGCAACATCGCTAACGCAGGCGTGCACGGCAAGCCCGTTGAGCTGCCCCTGAACACCATGTGGATCTCTAACGTTCGCATCAACATGGGTCTGGTCAACTGCAACACCGTCGGTAACCTGCTGAACATGGTCCGCTCGGGTCGCCTGAACGCTAAGGCTATGGCAACCCACCGTTTCACCTTCGACCAGTTCGAGGAAGCATACGACCTGTTCACCCACGCTGCTGAGCACGACGTGGTGAAGGTTGTTATCTCCCGCAACCCCGAGGTTGCGGCATAGACTGCGGTAGGCTCATATACCGCTCATACTGAAACCCCGAACGTTCGTTAGAGGTTTCGGTGGGATGTCTTCATGACACTGCGAACATCCCCGCGATTCGCCTCCGGGTGGGAGAGGGTAGGTCCCACCCGGAGCGCGAATCACCCCCCTCTACCCCGCACGCATAGGGACCAAGCTTCTAAGGCGTGATGCCTCCTCTGCCGGGCGCTCTGCCGACCCGCTGTAGCGGGTTCTTCTGCCAGGCAACCTCTACTGGCGGAGGGGCGCATCATTTGACTCTTCTTGGTCGGGCGGTACCTCCGATTCTGCTCCTCCTTGAAGGGAAAGGAAAAGGGTCGCACGCTTACGATTCAATGGCGATTCGTAAGCTGCGACCCTCTTCTCATGCCCGGATTTTTTGTGCCCTGAGGATTTTTGGTGCTCCGGATTTTTGGCGGCTCGGGCGGGCTATTTAGTTTTTGGGTTTCTCGCCGGCGGCTTTATCATCGCCGCTCTTCTCATGACTATCGGCATCATGGAGAATGCGGGTGAACGCCTCCGTGGGGTCGTCCGCATCGGATGCGGCAAATACCCCAGATGCGAGGGAAGGTTCAGCGGCGCTTCCGGTGACGGGCTCGGTGGGTGCATCAGCTAAATCCCCGGCAGGCACGTCAGCAAGCACGTCAGTAGGAGGATCGGCGGGTGCTTCAACGGGCACCTCCGCAACGATGGGTTCTTCCGAGACAGATTCTTCCGAAACGGGCATCTCTGATGCGGGTACTTCCGAAGCCTTCTGCGTGTCCTGACCCTGCGCCTCCTTGTCTTGAACGTCCACAGGCTGCTCAGGAGCTACGCCGTGCGCAGAGTCCTTCCGCTCATCCCTATGCGTGTCCCTGTGCGCGTCCTTATGTTCGAGCGTGTAGATGATGCGCGGTTCCAGACGCTCAAAACCAATCTTGGAGCGCACCCAGTTCACGGCACGGTCGATGCGGTCCTCACCCTCGGTGGTTTCCACAACCCGGTAGTTACGCGGCAGCATCCCCGCGTCGCTGAGCACGCGCGGGTACTCGTCAATCTCCTGGATACCCGCCATGTACATGTTCTGCCGGAACTGGTGCGCAAACTCCTGCTGACCCAGGAACAGCTGGTCGGCGTAGGTTTTAGCCGCCAGGCGCTCGCTGTAGGCGTGCTTCGAATCGCGGGCGCCCTTCTTGGAGCCGTAAATATCCCAGAAGTAGAAGTACACGTTGTTCGCGATAATCGCGGAGATAACGCGGTTCTGCAGGTACACGAGGGAACCCACCGCACCGGCACCCACCAGCAGCAGAACCACGGCGATGGGCGGCAGGCTGTAGCTGCTCCAGTCCACCGGCTGTCCGGTGAAGAGACGCACCAGGTAGGCAATGGTTGCCACGATAATCGGCACGCCCATGAACACCACGGCGAGAGGCGTCCAAATGTACAGCAGGCCGCGCAGAATCAGGCGGTAGTAGCGTACCGAGTCGCCAATGGGGATGGGCGTGGGCTTCACGGAGGAGTGCGCACGCTTCATGAGCAGGCTGAACACGCGGTTGCTGTCGATACCGACTTTACGCAACTTCGATTCGAGGGAGGCACGTTTGAGGAAGACCCGGTAGTTCTCCAGGACGACGCGCTGGTCGGAGGTGAGGCTCTCCGGGTCGGGGAGCGCGCTGACGTCCATACCGGCTTCGGTGAGGAGCTTGCTCCACAGCTCCAGGCGTGCCAGTTCGGAGGGTTTTGCCGCCGCCTGCGCCTGGTAGTTTTTGTAGGAGATAAAGATGGTGCTGGCACCGATGAGTAGCGTGATAAAGGGTGCTACCCAGTCTTTGAGTCCCATGGTGGCGTTCCTCCTTGAGTGTGTGGATCCGCTGGTTCCTCGGTCTTTTTCGGGGCATCTTTTTCGGGCATGAGCCCACTATTTTTACCGTACCACCGGCACCTGTGCTGAACCTTTAAATGCGCAGGTGGGTGCGTAAGAATAAGCCCCACCTCCCAATGCTACGGTAGCGTCAGGAGGCGGGGCTTACGTACCCGAATTAGTGCGGCAGGTTAGTGTGCTGGGTTATTAGTGCACTGGGTTAGTGTTCTGCGGGCTTCATTTCGCGCGGTGCTTTGCGGATCATGAGGTAGCTGATAACAGCCATAACGCCCATGAGCACGGCGCTGAACGCGGAGCTAACCACCACGCCGGAGTCGAAGGCCGCGAACGCGGAGGAGAGCAGCTGGTTTGCCTGCTCGCCACCCACATGGTGTGCGACCGTCACGGCACCGCCGAGGGTTTCGTGAGCGTGGTCGGCAAGGGTCTCATCCAGACCGGCGGGCATGACGACGTTTGCGCGGTAGATGGCGGTGAGCATACCGCCAATGATGACGGTGCCGAGCACCGCACCCGTCTCGTAGGAGGTCTCAGAAATCGCGGATGCCGCACCCGCCTTACGCGGCGGCACGCTGGAGAGCATCAGGTCGTTCGAAATGGTCTGCGCAATACCGATACCGGTACCGAGCACGATGAAGATGAGGATAATGACCACGTCACTGTGCGCACCCAGGATGGCGAGCACCGCGAACGCGGCAGCGTTGAGCGCCAGACCGAAGGACACCACCTGCGCCGGGTGGAAGTGTACCGCCACGCGCGCAATCACCAGACCGGCGATAATGGTCGCCAGGGTGCCGGGAATCAGCAGTATACCGGCGTACATGGGCGGCAGACCGGAGACCAGCTGCAGGTGCTGGGAGGCGAAATAGATGAAGCCAACGTCCACCATCATGGAGATGAGGTTTGCGGTAATCGCACCGGTGAACACGGTGTTGCGGAAGAGACGCACATCCAGCATGGGCTGAATATCGTTCTTCTCGCGGTTGAGCTGACGCAGCACGAACAGGACGATGAAGCACAGTCCGGCAAGGATGGTGCTAATAGCCACCGCGTCGAAACTGGTTTCGGAGGTGTGAGTCAGACCGAAGGTAATGCCGGTCATGCCGGTCATAATCAGCAGGATGCTCAGCGGATCCACCGGGCTGGGGTTCGGGTCCTTCGACTCGGGCACCATAATCGGGGCAAGAATCAGCAGCGGAATCAGAATCGGCACAGCGAGCAGGAACACCGAACCCCACTCGAAGTGCTCCAGCAGGAAGCCACCCACAATCGGGCCCAGCGCCGCACCCGCCGAGAATCCCGAAGCCCACACGGCAATAGCGATGCGGCGCTCGGTCGCATCCACAAAGATATTGCGAATAATCGACAGGGTTGCCGGCATGAGCATGGCACCAAAAATACCGAGCAGGGCGCGGGCAACCACGAGCATCAGCGCGGAGGGCGCGAATGCCGCGAGCGCAGAAATCGCCGCGAAGCCGGTCGAGCCGATGAGCAGCAGCTTGCGGCGGCCGATGCGGTCACCGATAGCGCCCATGGGCACGAGCAGGGCGGAGAGCACCAGCGGGTAGGAGTCAACGATCCACAACTGCTCCGCGGAGGAGGGGCTCAGCGCCTTAGCGATTGCGGGCACCGCGAAGGCGAGCACCGTGTTGTCGATGGAGACCAGGAGCACCGGGAGCATGAGCACGCCGAGTGCCGCCCAGCGCTTGGTCTTCTGGTCGGGGGCGTGAATGGGCAGAGCCGTGGTGTGCGGATTGTGATTCGTCATGGGTTGTTTTCGTGCGTCTATGGGGTTTCAGCTGGTACGGCGGATGCGGCGGCATCAACTCGGTCTGTCTTTTGGACTAGGGCTTTTAGTGTGGTTTCGGGGATTACCCGGAGGTTTTAGGGGGCCGGGCGGGCCCACAAACGAAGATTAACTATACCAACTGGACGGTATAGTTTCAAGCGGCTAGACTGGTAACCATGACCACCCCCAACCACCGAAAACAGCGCGCCAATAACTCCCGCGAACACATCCTCGACACCTACGTCGACCTGCTGATTCGCTCGGGAGAACGCGCCGCAACCCTCGACGCCGTCGCCACCGCCGCCAAGGTTTCCAAGGGCGGGCTACTCTACCACTTCTCCTCCAAGAAGGCGCTGCTGGAGGCGCTCGCAGAACGCACCCTCGCCCTGGCTGAAGAAGACTTCGCCGCCATGGAACAGGCACCCGAGGGGGCAAGCGCCTACTACATCAATTCCTCCACGCCCGATAATTCGCCGTTCGACCGCTCCCTGATCGCCCTGAGTCGCCTGGCGCAGAGCAATAACGAACTTGCCCAGCAGACCATGGCACGCGTGCAGGACGGCTGGCATGCGCTCGTCCTCGCGGAGATTGGTGACGAGCAGATTGCCCGCGCCGTACTGCTTCTGGGTGACGGCATGTACTACAACGCGGCGTTCGGAGGCGACTCCGCCAACCCACAGAGAGCAGCCGCCATCACGGCAGACCGTGCGGCGCTGGAACGCGCCCTGCAGGTTCTCAAGGCGGCGGCTCACTAAAACCGCAAAAGCCACTTGAGACAGCGGTTAAAGCCACAAGCTAAAACCGCTGCCTCACACCGTATTCTTCAGCGCCGGCGAGCACCCAGGTCTTAAACTGGGAGGGTACGTATCTACCCTTCCATTAAGGAGTTCCAATGATTTTCATTGCTGTAAAGTTCCCCGTCAAGCCCGAATACGCTGACCAGTGGATCGAGAAGACCCGCGCTTTCACCGAGGCAACCCGCGCCGAGGAAGGCAACAAGTTCTTCGAGTGGTCCCGTAGCGTTGAGGACCCGAACGAGTTCGTTCTGCTCGAGGCTTTCAACGACGACGCAGCTGGCCCGCACGTGAACTCTGACCACTTCCAGCAGGCGATGAAGGACATGCGTCCGCTGCTGACCGCAACCCCGAAGATTATTTCTCGCCTGATTGACGGCGACGACTGGGACGCAATGGGCGAGCTGCAGATCGACTAGTCTGCGCCCCCGGCATGCACCCTAAAATTGCATAGTTAGACCATTGCATAGATAGACGTTGCATAAGTAGACGCTGGAGCGCCCCTCCCCTCTGTTCTATTGGACAGGCAGGAGGGGTGCTTTGCGTGTCCGGTACCTGAACTTTTTCCCTTGACACGACGCGGTTGATACCGGTTTTCGGGTCGGCGGGTGCCTTGCGTGCATTTTTACCCTATTAACCCCTTAAAATGGGTGGAGTATGCACACCTATCGATACCCATTCGCACAGGAGGCCTGAATGAGCATCGCAGCCCAGCCTCTTCCCGGCGCAGTTGCCGTTGAAGAGCACCACGACGTGGACCACACCTCTGTATCCCTCGCTGTTTCGACCGTTATTCTGGCCCTGCGCCCCAAGGAAAACGAAACCCACCCGACCCTGTGGCTGCCGCTGGTTCGCCGCCTCCGCGAGCCCTATAAGGGCCAGTGGGCGCTGCCCGGCGGCCCGCTCAACCCGAATCTTTCCCTCGAAGAGGCTGCAGCCTCAACCCTGAAGCGCGCAACCAACCTACAGCCCGGTTACCTGGAGCAGCTCTACGCATTCGGTGACGTTCTGCGCACCCCCGAGGCGCGTGCCGCCCGCGTTGTTGGCGAGCCAGACCCGGTACCCGGCGCTGATCACGAGCGCGTGGTTTCCGTGGTGTACTGGGCGTCGATTCCCGCCACCGAGGTTGCGAACACTCGCGTGCACGAGAACATCCGCTGGTTCCCGGTGGATGAGCTGCCCGAGCTTGCCTTCGACCACAACGAAATCATTGAGTACGCGCTCTACCGCCTGCAGAACAAGGTCGAGTACTCGCGTATTGCGCACTCTTTCTTGGGTGAGGAGTTCACCCTGGCGCAGCTGCGTGAGGTGTACGAGGCGATTCTGGGTCGTACCCTGGATCCGGCGAACTTCCGCCGCCAGATTGCGGCATCGAAGTCGATTATTGACACCGGCCGCCGCGTGGAGGGCACCCGCCACCGCCCGCCGCGCCTGTACCGTTACAACGACGCTCAGGCGTACGCGGATGCGGGCCCGCTGGGCATGTACCGTGAGCGCCACGAGGCGTAATAGCTTTTATTTTCGGGCATGAGCCGCGTTTTACGCGCGCAGATTTAATGCTTAAAAGGAGGGGCGGCACCGAATGGTGTCGCCTCTCTTTTTGTGTTCTCTAGTGCTCTCTAGGGAGTATCAGTGCTTATCAGAAGGTTTTATAGGAGGGTACTTGACCCGCTGCTCACATAGTTCCTATGCTGGAGTCCTCAGCTCTCTTCCGACGCTGCCCCATCGTGGGGATAGTTACGGAGCTGAACGTATCGTTTGACCGAAGCCACCCAAGGCGCGACCGGGGCGGTATTCGGAATCTAGGAGGCATCAAAGAAATGACCCACCGAGCATAAGCCCGGACCTCACAGAATTTTTTCGTGCGCTCACGCAGCAGCTTTATAGGCACAGCTCTATAGTCGCCTTTTCCTGCCTATTTCTGTCAGCACGCACGCACCCGGGCACACAGGTACATCCACCGTTACGCTCGGGTTTCTTCATGCCTTCACACCTCATGTGCGCTGGCCGGAATCCGAGCACCTACTCGAAGGAACTCGGCCCATGTCACGCCACATTACACTCGACCATATTTCGTACGCGCACCCGAGCCAGCCTCCGCTTTTTGAGGATCTTTCGGCGGTGTTTTCGGCGCCTCTGACCGGACTCATTGGCGACAATGGTTGCGGAAAAACAACCCTCTTCAGGCTTATTCTTGGCGAGATAAAGCCTAGTCAGGGCACAATCAGCACCCCGCCACGTATAGCGTATCTGCCGCAAGATTTAGGGTTGAGTGAACATCAGCATCTTGCCGATATTTTTGGAATTACAAAAATTCTGCGGGCGCTCGATGCGCTGGAATCAGGCAACTACTCCCCCGAACTCTACGAGATTATCGGGGACAACTGGGATGTTGAGGAACGCACCCTTGCGACCCTCGCTGAGTACGGTTTTGGCCCTGGGCTTGCCACGGATACCGCCATCCCGCATGCCATTCGTGAGCTTCTGATGCGCCCGCTCAGCACCTTCTCAGGCGGTCAGACGGTCACTGCCGCGCTCGCCGCGCTTTTGAGCTCGAACCCCGAGTTTATCCTGCTGGATGAGCCCACAAATAACCTGGATTCTGCCACGAAGAATCAGCTCTTCACCGCGCTGGAGACACTGCCCTGCCCGGCGCTGATTATTAGTCACGACCGTGACCTACTGGAGCGCGTGAACGTAATTGCCGAGCTTCATGCTGACCGTCAGGGGCTGGCTCATCTGCGCCTCTTCGAGGGTAACTACAGCACCTACCGGCAGGCACTGGACACCGAGCAGCAGGCGGCTCAGCGTCGCGTGACCGAGGCGAAGAATGAGGCGCGTAAGGCTGAGCGTGAGCGCACCGAGAACCAGATTAAGCTCGATCGCAACGCCCGCCGAGGCCGCGAATTTGAACGGTCAAAGCGGAAACCTGGCATGGCTATGGGCCTGGATAAAAACAGTTCAGAGCGCTCTGCCGGGAAACTTCACACAGCCCACGAAAGCATGGTGGCGGATGCACGTGCAGCAGTTGGAGAAGCCCAAGAGAACCTGCGCATGCAGGAGCGTATCTATCTAGAACTTGTTCAGGATGCGCTCCCACTGGGGCGGAAAGTACTGGAATTACATCGGGTGAAGAACGACTCTTGCGCATCTACACCGCAGAGCGCCGACCTTAAGAATGCATACACCCAAAACACCGTTTCACGTGAAACACAACCATATAAAGTTGATTATCTGCTTCAAATCCAAGATTTTCCCGAGGTTCTTATCCTGACCGGACCTGAACACCTGCACATCACGGGAGCAAACGGCAGTGGCAAGACTGTGCTTCTCAATGCGATAGCGCACGCGAATGACCCTGATTACCGTTCCCCAGTGCCGCCTGCATACCAAGTGCTCTACCGCCTGGACAACACCGCATACCTGCCGCAGCGCATCATCCTCGACCCGGAGCTCACCCTCCTGCAAAGCGTACAGCGGGCTAACCCCGGGGTGAGCGAACAGCATCTTCGGGATCAGCTGGCACGGTTGCTCTTCCGTCGCGAAAGCGTACATCAGCGCATTGGGGATTTATCCGGTGGTGAGCGCTTCCGTGCCGCGGTGGCGCAGGTGCTTCTGGCGGATCCGGTGCCGCAGCTGCTCATGCTGGATGAACCGACGAATAACCTCGATATTTCGTCGGTGGATTGGTTGGTGCAGGCGCTCGAAGCCTATACTGGCGCGCTCATCATGGTGAGCCATGATGAGGATTTTTGCCACCGCATCCGCATTGACCGCACACTCAACCTTTCAACAAAAACTCTCGGGAAGGAACCATTCGGGGAATCAGCACGCTGAATCTTCTCCTACATGGGAAGGTGTTTGACTCAGCGCCCAGTCAGTTCCTATGCTGGAGTCCTCAGCTCTCTTCCGACGCTGCCCCATCGTGGGGATAGTTACGGAGCTGAACGTATCGTTTGACCGAAGCCACCCAAGGCGCGACCGGGGCGGTATTCGGAATCTAGGAGGCATCAAAGAAATGACCCACCGAGCATAAGCCCGGACCTCACAGAATTTTTTCGTGCGCTCACGCAGCAGCTTTATAGGCACAGCTCTATAGTCGCCTTTTCCTGCCTATTTCTGTCAGCACGCACGCACCCGGGCACACAGGTACATCCACCGTTACGCTCGGGTTTCTTCATGCCTTCACACCTCATGTGCGCTGGCCGGAATCCGAGCACCTACTCGAAGGAACTCGGCCCATGTCACGCCACATTACACTCGACCATATTTCGTACGCGCACCCGAGCCAGCCTCCGCTTTTTGAGGATCTTTCGGCGGTGTTTTCGGCGCCTCTGACCGGACTCATTGGCGACAATGGTTGCGGAAAAACAACCCTCTTCAGGCTTATTCTTGGCGAGATAAAGCCTAGTCAGGGCACAATCAGCACCCCGCCACGTATAGCGTATCTGCCGCAAGATTTAGGGTTGAGTGAACATCAGCATCTTGCCGATATTTTTGGAATTACAAAAATTCTGCGGGCGCTCGATGCGCTGGAATCAGGCAACTACTCCCCCGAACTCTACGAGATTATCGGGGACAACTGGGATGTTGAGGAACGCACCCTTGCGACCCTCGCTGAGTACGGTTTTGGCCCTGGGCTTGCCACGGATACCGCCATCCCGCATGCCATTCGTGAGCTTCTGATGCGCCCGCTCAGCACCTTCTCAGGCGGTCAGACGGTCACTGCCGCGCTCGCCGCGCTTTTGAGCTCGAACCCCGAGTTTATCCTGCTGGATGAGCCCACAAATAACCTGGATTCTGCCACGAAGAATCAGCTCTTCACCGCGCTGGAGACACTGCCCTGCCCGGCGCTGATTATTAGTCACGACCGTGACCTACTGGAGCGCGTGAACGTAATTGCCGAGCTTCATGCTGACCGTCAGGGGCTGGCTCATCTGCGCCTCTTCGAGGGTAACTACAGCACCTACCGGCAGGCACTGGACACCGAGCAGCAGGCGGCTCAGCGTCGCGTGACCGAGGCGAAGAATGAGGCGCGTAAGGCTGAGCGTGAGCGCACCGAGAACCAGATTAAGCTCGATCGCAACGCCCGCCGAGGCCGCGAATTTGAACGGTCAAAGCGGAAACCTGGCATGGCTATGGGCCTGGATAAAAACAGTTCAGAGCGCTCTGCCGGGAAACTTCACACAGCCCACGAAAGCATGGTGGCGGATGCACGTGCAGCAGTTGGAGAAGCCCAA
>ERZ772770.30-NODE-30-length-33058-cov-3.35254_pt1 | contig 33058 bp, 24 predicted proteins | sample MGYA00511361_ERZ772770 | MGnify/ENA primary metagenome ERZ772770 (study PRJEB29015, sample SAMEA2738026) | human oral metagenome | biome: human oral; feature: human-associated habitat; material: saliva | place: China | collected 2251 ... | reverse complement strand
CGGAGAGGATGTAAGTATGAGCGTACGTATCGGTTTGCTAGGTCTGGGCACGGTAGGTGCCCAGGTAGCGCGCCTCCTCAGCCAGGACGGCGAGCGCCTAGAAAAAGCGGTAGGCGAAAAACTGGAGCTAGTAGGTATCGGGGTGCGCTCGCTTGATGCTAAGCGTGACTGGCAGCCTGAAGCCCATCTACTTACCACCGACTCTATGGCCCTAGCCGGCTCATGTAACCTGGTCATTGAGCTAATCGGCGGCATTAACCCGGCCCGTGAGCTGATCACCACCGCCCTAAACTCCGGTGCTAGCGTGGTTACCGGCAACAAGGCTCTACTGGCCACCCACGGCGGCCAGCTGCTGGAGCTGGCCCAGGCCAAGGGGGTAGACCTACTTTTTGAGGCGGCTGTAGCCGGGGCTATCCCGGTGGTGCGTACCGTTAAAGAAGGCTTAGCTGGCGACAAAATCATCTCCATCAGCGGCATTTTGAACGGGACCACTAACTACATCCTGGATGAAATGACCACCAAGGGCCTGGATTACGACACTGCGTTAGCTGCCGCCCAGCAGCTGGGATACGCCGAAGCTGACCCCACCGCTGATGTGGAAGGTCTCGACGCCGCCGCTAAAGCCGCCATTTTGGCAACTTTGGCTTTTGGTCAGGAAGTTACCTTAGCTGACGTGTCGGTCACCGGCATTTCCAAGATCACCAAGGCCGACATTGACCAGGCTGGCGCGCGTGGGGGAGTGCTGCGCCTGCTGGGCACGGTGCAGGCCCCCGCCGGCAAGCCCAGCGCCGTCGTCGAACCCGTATTTGTAGCTAACGACCACCCCCTAGCCGCAATCCACGGCCCGGGCAACGCCGTCGTAATTGAATGCGAAAACGCCGGGCGCCTGACCCTAACCGGCCCCGGTGCCGGCGGCGCCCCCACTGCCAGCGCAGTTATGGGTGACGTGGTGGCTGCCGCCCGCGCCCTAGTGGCTCGCTAAAGGTGCCAGTGGCCCGCCGCTAAAAGGAGCCACAGCGCTAGGCGCCCCGGCCACAACGCTAGCCGGCTAAAAACCGCCCAGCCGCAGCAAACAGCTAAAAACAGACTTAGATTTAAGGAACCAGCGAGGAGAAAACATGGCCCACATCTGGCAAGGCCTGCTTAACGAATACCGTGACCGACTGCCCGTCTCGCAGTCAACCCCGATCGTCACTCTAGGCGAAGGTGGCACGCCGCTGGTGCCCGTGCCCACGCTTTCTAAGAAACTTGACGCCCAGGTGTGGGTGAAGGTTGAAGGCATGAACCCCACCGGCTCTTTCAAGGACCGTGGCATGACCATGGCCATGAGCAGCCAACACGGTTATCTGCGCCTCCACCGGTAACACCTCGGCTTCCGCTGCCGCCTATGCGGTGGCCGCCGGCGTTAACTGCGTAGTGGTGCTACCCAAGGGCAAGATCGCTGCCGGCAAGCTAGCTCAGGCCATTGTGCACGGCGCCCGCCTGGTACAGATTGACGGTAACTTCGACGACGGCCTAAACATTGCCCGCGAGCTGAGCCGCTCCTACCCGGTGGCGCTGGTGAACTCGGTTAACCCCTACCGCCTGCAGGGGCAGAAAACCGCCGCTTTTGAGGTGGTAGACACCCTGGGTGACGCCCCCGACGTACACATGCTACCGGTTGGTAACGCCGGCAATATCTCCGCTTACTGGATGGGTTACAACGAGTACGCTGGGCGTACCACTGCGGCCACAATGAGCGCCGACTTCGACGCCGCCGCTGCTGACCCGCGTGACTTTGCGCCGGTAGCTACCCGCGTGCCGCGCATGTGGGGCATCCAGGCTGAAGGCGCCGCGCCTTTCGTGCACGGCGGCCCGGTAGCCAACCCCGAAACTGTAGCTACCGCTATTCGTATCGGTAACCCGGCCAGCTGGGACTATGCCGTGGCTGCACGCGACGACTCAGACGGCTTTATTTCCGCCGTTTCCGACAGTGAAATCCTTGATGCCCAGGCGCTACTGGCCGCTGAAGCCGGCGTGTTCGTAGAGCCGGCCTCGGCCGCTTCTGTAGCCGGCCTGATCAAGGCTGGCGAGGCGGGCCTGGTGCAAAAGGGCTGGAAGATTGTGTGCACCGTGACCGGTAATGGTCTCAAAGACACCGCCACCGCGCTTAGCCGCCAGGAAATCACTACCGAATCTATTGCCCCCACCGTGGAGGCTGCTGTGGAGCTGTTGGGTCTATGAGCGTGCGCATCAGCGCCGAATACGCCTCAGTTCGCGTTCCCGCCACCAGTGCCAACTTAGGCCCAGGCTTTGACAGCCTGGGGCTGGCGGTGCGTTTTTATGACGAGGTTGATGTACGCCCAGTAACTTACGCCACCCATGTGGATGTTGAAGGGGTAGGGGCCGGTAAAGTCCCCACCGACGACAATAACCTGGTGGTGCGTGCCCTGCGTTTTGGTTTAGAAGCGGTTGGGGCCTCGCAAGCCAACTTTGATATGCGTTGCCGCAACCGAGTGCCCCACGGCTCAGGTATGGGTTCTTCAGCCAGTGCGGCGGTGGCCGGGCTGATGCTGGCACGCGGCCTTATTGATGAGCCTGAAGCTCTTAACGACGAGGTCATCTTGCAGCTGGCCACTGAAATGGAGGGGCACCCCGACAATGTGGCTCCAGCTATTTACGGTGGCGCCACAGTTTCCTGGATGGAAGCGGGCAAAGCCCACAGCGCCCAGATCCGCCTCGATGCCTCCCTGCCGGTGACTTTACTGGTGCCCCCGGAAAGTATCCGCTTGGCCACCGCTAAAGCCCGTGAGGTGCTACCTGAGGTGGTCTCGCGTGAAGACGCTATCTTTAACATCTCACGAGCAGCTTTGCTGATGCTGGGTCTAACTGGCCAAAGGCAGCTGCTAATGAGTGCCACCCAGGATAGGTTGCACCAGGATTACCGCGCTGAGGTACTTGAAGACTCGACGGCGGTAATGCGCGCCCTGCGTGAAGAGGGGCTGCCTGCGGTTATTAGCGGGGCTGGGCCAACTGTGCTGGTGCTAGATAAGCTCCCCAGCCACACCCGCAACACTTTGCGCCGCCACGGCTGGAGCGTGCTTAGCCCCGGCGTTGACACCCAGGGGGCAGTGCCACTGCCGCTGTAACTGTACTAGATCTGTTTGCGTCCTAAAGACGGCGCTGACTAGATCAGCTGAGCAGCTGAATTTAGCTTTAAGGGCTGACGGTTTAATAATCGTCGGCCCTTAGCTGTATCATAAGGGCAGTAGAGTGTTTACTTTAATGCTGGAAAGCGTCGAATTTGTGGCACAAATATGGTAGAAGATAGGTGTTTTTAGCATCTATCTGGTACAGTGATGCACGAGCAAGGACTGGATGCAGTTCAAGCTCAGCACCCAAGTTTTTATGCGAGGTCTTCGCAACTGGATGCTTAATACAAGTCCGCGTTTATCCGGCACTCGAATTATCCTCATTACCACCTGCGTTAAATAGGTGGTAAAAACCATAGAAGGATCCTCGTGACCGAGACCCCCAATGCCAAGCCTGGCACATCCCGACCATTGTCAACCATGCGTTTGGCTGACCTGCAAGAGCTAGCCGCCTCCATGGGACTTGTTGGTACCTCGCGGATGCGCAAGGTTGAGCTAACTTCAGCAATTCGCGCCGCCCGTCTAGCTGCTAAGAGCAACGCTGCTGCTAACACTAGTACCGCCACTGCACTAAACCCGGCCGCTACCGTGCATACAAACGAAATTCCTGAACTAAGCATTAATCCGCGTCTAGCGGCTCGCCGCGAAGCTGAGGCAAATGAGCTAGAACAGCCTCAAGGTGAAGGTATTCGCCGTTTGGGGCGCCGTCGTGCTTCCGCCCCTGCCTCCGCCCCCCGCACTGACCTGGGCAGCCTGGACCTAGGCCTAGAGCTACCGGCCCCGCGCAGTGAAGCTGAAATGAACGCACGTGCTACTGCCCGCGCTGCCGCGCGAGAAATTGAGCGTTCGCGCCGCGCTGAGAGAGGCGACAAGAGTGAGCGTGAAGAAATGCGCACCCGTCGTCCGCGTCGTCGCCTAGCCGGCGCCCAGGCAATCGAGGAAGACCCGGGCAAACGCGGCGGCATTGAAGAACACATTAACGCCAAGGCTGCGCTGATGCGTGAACTAGCCGAGCAGACCGGCACTAACGCAGTTGAGCCCAATGAGCGCAGAGCTGACTCCAGCGCCGAAGAGCCCGCCGAGCGCCGTCGTCCCCGTGATAGAAAACGTAACCGCGACAACGTAAACAACGAGCCGCGTGAACGCGAAGAAGAAGTACTAGTGCCCGTGGCCGGCATCCTTGAAGTTGGCCCTAACCACTCCTACCTGCGTACTTCCGGCTATCTACCGGGACCCAACGACATCTACGTCTCCAGCGCCCAGGTTAAAGCCAACGGATTGCGCCCCGGTGACGCGGTAACCGGTTGGGTACGTGAAGGCTCACCTGAGCCCTACACCCGCTACCAGGGCCGCAAACAGCAACAGCAACGCCAGATCCGCCCCAAATACAACCCCATCCACTCGGTGGAAACCGTTAACGGTATGGATGTGGAAGCGGCTAAGCGCCGTCCCGACTTTGCTAAGCTCACCCCGCTTTACCCGCAAGAGCACCTGCGCCTAGAAACCACTCCCAAGGCTCTAACTCCGCGCGTAATCGACCTGGTAGCCCCCATCGGTAAGGGCCAGCGTGGTCTGATCGTTTCGCCGCCCAAGGCCGGTAAGACCATTGTGCTGCAGCAAATCGCCAACGCTATCGCGGTTAACAACCCCGAAGTGCACCTAATGGTGGTGCTGGTTGATGAGCGTCCTGAAGAAGTTACCGACATGCAGCGCACGGTTAAGGGCGAGGTTATCGCCTCCACCTTTGACCGCCCCGCCTCTGACCACACCGCGGTTGCTGAACTGGCCATTGAGCGCACCAAGCGTCTAGTGGAGCTAGGCCAGGACGTGGTGGTGCTGCTTGACTCCATCACTCGCCTGGGCCGCGCCTACAACCTAGCCGCCCCAGTCTCTGGCCGTATCCTCTCCGGTGGTGTGGACGCTGCCGCGCTATACCCGCCCAAGAAGTTCTTCGGTGCCGCCCGTAACGTAGAAAACGGTGGCTCACTAACCATTTTGGCAACCGCACTGGTAGAGACCGGTTCCAAGATGGACGAGGTGATCTTCGAAGAGTTCAAGGGCACCGGTAACATGGAGCTGCGCCTGTCGCGTCAGCTATCTGAGCGTCGTATCTTCCCGGCGGTGGATGTGGCCGCCTCGGGTACTCGCCGCGAAGAGCTACTAATTGACCCGGCACAGCTAAAGATCATGTGGAAACTGCGTCGCCTATTTGCTGGTCTTGACCAGCAGGCCGCCCTGGAACTGGTGCTTAACAAGCTCAAAGACACTGCTTCCAACGCTGAGTTCCTGATGGCTGTTTCACGTCAAACACCGGCAGTAAGCGCTGCTGAGCAGGAAGTTAACGCCAAAGCCTAGGTGGCGCCAGCGCCAACTTCGGCAAAGCTATATAAACCAAGTGGTGGGAATCTCGCTGAGCGTGAGGTTCCCGCTGCTTGTATGCGGGGTAATTGGCTGGCATAATCGCCACGTTGACCGGTTCACCTAAAAAACGGTTTTAGGACCCGGCAACCTCTGAAGCTATAAGGAGATTCCTAAATGAAGCAGGGTATTCACCCCGAATACGTGCCCACCACGGTGACTTGCACCTGTGGTAACACCTTTGAGACCCGCTCTACCGTCACCTCCGGTGAGATCCGCGTAGACGTGTGCTCTAACTGCCACCCCTTCTACACCGGCAAGCAGAAGATTCTGGACACCGGTGGTCGTGTGGCTCGCTTCGAGGCTCGCTACGGCAAGCGCAAGAAGTGATCTGGGTTTTACTGCCCTAAATGGTGCCCCGGGCCGAGAGGTTCGGGGCATTTTTGTGTCCTTAGGACCCTGGTAGGCTTTAAGTATGTCTGATACCCATGCTGAGGATTTCTCTGCCGCCCGCGCACTTGTTGATGAATACACTGATATTGAAGCGAAAATGGCTAGTGCGGCCACTGATCCTGTGGCTCTACGTAAGCTAGGGCGTCGCTATGCAGAACTTGGACAGACAGTAGCTGCCTATAGGGATTGGGCCTCGCTACGACAGGATCTGGCTGACACCCGTGAGCTAGCTGAAGCCGACGCCGACTTTGCCGCAGAAATTCCGGCTTTAGAGGCTGCTGAGGCGCAGGCTGCAGATAAGTTGCGTAAGCTTTTGATTCCGCGTGACCCCGACGACGCCCGTGATGTAATCATTGAGGTTAAAGCCGGTGAGGGTGGGGAAGAATCCGCCCTGTTTGCCGGTGACCTGGTGCGTATGTACACCCGTTATGCTGAGCGTATGGGTTGGAGCACCGAGGTTTTAAGCTTCACCGACTCTGACCTGGGGGGCTATAAAGATATTCAGGTGGCTGTCAAAGCTAAAGGCACGGTAGCCCCTGAGGATGGGGTGTGGGCGCACCTGAAATATGAGGGCGGCGTGCACCGTGTACAGCGCGTGCCGGTGACTGAATCTCAGGGCCGCGTACACACTTCAGCTGCCGGTGTGTTTGTGATGCCTGAAGTTGATGACCCTGGCGAGATTGAAATTGACCCCAACGACCTGCGTATTGACGTGTTCCGCTCTTCAGGCCCCGGTGGTCAAAGCGTTAACACCACTGACTCGGCTGTGCGCATCACTCACCTGCCTACCGGCATTGTGGTGTCTATGCAGAATGAAAAATCTCAGCTGCAAAATAAGGAAGCGGCTATGCGTGTGCTGCGGGCCCGCCTGCTAGCTGAGCAGGCCGCCCAGGCTGAGGCTGAAGCTAATGCGGCGCGCCTAAGCCAGGTGCGTACTGTGGACCGCTCTGAGCGCATCCGCACCTACAACTTCCCCGAAAACCGTATCGCTGATCACCGCACCGGTTACAAGGCCTATAACCTGTCTAATGTGCTTGACGGTGATTTGGGTCCGGTAATTGACTCTGCGATTGTTATGGATGAGGCCGCGCGTCTAGCTGCTGTAGGTAACTGAGATGGTTGCGCCGCTGGCGGATCAGCCGCCGGCAACAGAGCCTCCTGGCACCTTAGAGCCAGCAATGCAGGCGCCGTCGCTGGAGGGGCAAAGCCAGAAAACGCCAGTAACTTCGCTGGCTGGGCCGGGACGCGCCCAAGTTATGCAGGCTATCTCCCAGGCCGCTGCGCGCCTAGCTGAAAGCGGGGTGGCTAGTGCCCACAGTGACGCGCGCCAACTTGCGGAGTTTGTGCTGGGCGAAAAACTCTACCTGCTTAGCCAAGCACCACAGGATTTTTTCGAACGCTATGAGCAGGTGATCACCCGGCGCGCTGGGCGTGAACCGCTACAGCTAATCACGGGCCGCATGTATTTTCGCCACCTGGAGCTATTAAGCCAGCCGGGGGTGTTCATTGTGCGCCCAGAAACTGAGGTGGTGGCCGGGGCTGCCATCGAGGCCGCCAGCGCCCTGGCTGCGCCGCTGGTGGTTGACCTGTGTACCGGTTCGGGTGCGATTGCTTGCGCGCTGGCCAGCGAGGTGCCCGGCTGCCGGGTGTGGGCGGTTGAGCTAGATTCCCAGGCAGCCGCTTTAGCCCGCGTTAATGCGCAAAAAAACCAAGCCAACGTGAACGTAATTGAAGCAGACGCCACCGGCCCCTTAACTGAGTTAGCTGAAATTGAGGGCAAGGTGGATGTGGTGGTAACTAACCCGCCGTATGTGCCCGCAGGGCTTATTGAAGATAGCGAAACTGCCAACTATGACCCGCCCCTGGCGCTTTTTGGTGGGGGAGTCGATGGCTTGGAGCTACCCCTAAAACTGATTAAACGGGCATTTAGCTTGCTGCGGGTGGGGGGAGTGCTGGTTATGGAGCATGACCCCAGCCAGGTAGAGGCCCTGGTCAAGGCGGCTAAGGCGGCTGGTTTTAGCCAGGCTGCCTGTCACCGGGATCTAACTGGCCGCCAGCGTTACCTGCAGGCGGTTAAGTAGCGTTTTGTGGCGGCTTTAGGGTCGACGACGGCGCGGGGCGCGGATGGCTAGACTGGGCCTGTGGATCTTTTTGGCGACCCCATGCGACTAAACCCTGCTGCCGTACTACCGTCTCTTAGCGACGCCGATGAGGAAGCTTGGCAGCTGGTAGAGCCCCCTGCTGACTACGAAGAGGGCTACGACCTGCCCGAACTGGACAGCCAAGATCAAGCCGCCCTGGCTGCCTGGGCGGCCCAAGACTATGAACACTGGCCCACCGCTATCCCCGGCGGCGCTGGCTTCACCAGCGACTACGCTGGCGCGGCGGCTGGTACAGCTGGCCCTGACGCGGCTGACCCTAGCCAGGTAGGTAGCCAGGCGAGCGGCGCAGCAAACGCAACCCACACGGGCGCCGTCGTGAACAACGACGCAAACCCCGCAGCCGAACAGCTTTTACAGGGCCTAAACCCAGCCCAATATGAAGCCGTCATCTACCAAGGCGGGCCACTACTGATCGTAGCCGGCGCCGGCTCAGGCAAAACCCGCGTGCTCACCCACCGCATCGCCTACCTGCTAGCCACCGGCCGGGCCCGAGGCAGCGAAATCCTAGCCATTACCTTCACCAACAAAGCCGCCGCTGAAATGCGCGAACGCCTAGAAACCCTAGTGGGAGGGGCCGGCAAATACATGTGGGTACTCACCTTCCACTCGGCCTGCGTACGCATCTTGCGCCGCGAACACGAAGCTGCCGGGCTAAGCTCAAGCTTCTCCATTTATGACGCCACCGACTCCCAGCGCCTAATCACCTTGATCGTGCGCGAACTAGGCATCGACCCCAAACGCTTCACCCCCAAAGCCTTCGCCAACCGCATCAGTGATTTAAAAAACGAGCTGATCACCCCGCTACAATTCGCCGAAACCGCCAACACCTCCAACCCCTTCGAACGCCACCTAGCTGAGGTATACCGCGCCTACAACCAGCGCCTAAAAGCCGCCAACGCCCTCGACTTTGACGACATCATCATGCGCACCGTGCAGCTGCTACGCGCCAAACCTGCCATAGCCCAGCTGTATCGACGCCGCTTCAGGCACGTACTGGTAGACGAATACCAAGACACCAACCACGCCCAATACGTGCTGGTGCGTGAACTTGTTGGGGTGGCCAGCCAAGGCCCCAGCGGGGAACTAACCGTAGTAGGTGACTCAGACCAGTCCATCTACGCCTTCCGGGGAGCCACCATCCGCAACATCGAAGAGTTCGAAAAAGACTTCCCCAACTCCCACACGATTTTGCTGGAACAAAACTACCGCAGCACCCAAAACATTTTGAGCGCCGCCAACGCCGTGATCAGCCAAAACGATGGCCGGCGCGCCAAAAACCTGTGGACTGCGCTAGGTGACGGCGAAAAAATCGTGGGCTACGTGGCCGACTCTGAATACGACGAAGCCCGCTGGGTCAGCCAAGAAATCGAGCGCCTAGGTGAAGAAAACGGGGTGCGCCCCGGCCAAGTGGCAGTGTTCTACCGCACCAACGCCCAGTCACGCGCCCTAGAAGAAGCCTTCATGCGCGCCGGGGTGCCCTATAAGGTAGTGGGCGGCACCCGCTTCTATGAGCGCAAAGAAATCAAAGACGCACTAGCCTACCTGCGCGCTGTTGATAACCCAGACGACACCGTCTCGCTGCGCCGCATTTTCAACGTACCCAAACGTGGACTGGGCCAAAAAGCTGAAGCCACCCTGGCCGCTCACGCCGAAAAGTACGGTATTTCTTTCGGCCAAGCCATTAGCGACGCCGCCGGCAGGGCGCGCCCGCAAACCCCTGATGGTCAAATCACACTCGCCCCGCCAGTTGCGGGGCTAGCCACCCGCACCCGCACCCAGGTGCGCCGCTTTGACGACATTTTGGAAGGTTTGCGTACCCAGCTGCGTGAAGGCGCCGGGGTGGCTGAGCTACTCGACTCAGCCCTAGAGGCCAGCGGCTACCTGGCTGAGCTGCGCGCCAGCGACGATCCCCAAGACGCCAGCCGCGTAGAAAACCTGGCTGAACTGCACGCGGTAGCCGAAGACTTCCAACAGGAAAACCCCACCGGCACCCTGGCTGAGTTCCTAGAACGCGTCTCGCTGGTGGCAGATTCAGACCAAATTCCCGACGACGACGGCGGACAGGGGCAAGTCACCCTCATGACCGTGCACACTGCTAAAGGCCTTGAATTCCCGGTAGTGTTCGTCACCGGTTTTGAAGACGGCACCTTCCCGCACTCGCGGTCTTTAGCTGACGAGAGTGAACTGGCTGAGGAGCGGCGCCTGGCGTATGTGGCGCTAACGCGCGCCCGTGAGCGCCTGTACCTGACCCGAGCGGCGGTGCGTAGCGCCTGGGGGGCTTCCAATGTGATGGTGGCTTCGCGTTTCCTTGACGATATTCCGCCCGAGCTTATGCGCTGGGAGCGGGAGGCGTCCTCAATGGATAGTTTGCGCGCCGGCTACGGTGGTTTCAGTAGCGGTGGCTACGGCGGTGGCTACCGAGAAGGCGGCTACGGCGACGGCGGCTATGGCGGCGGCGGTAGCTACCGAGGGGGCCGGGGCGATGGTGGCGGCTACCAAGGCGGCACTGGATCCAGTTATGGCGGTGGCTATGGCGGCGGCAGTGGCTATGGCGGTGGGCGACGAGTGGATGAAGACGATGATTTTTCTGCGCCAATTGGCACTGGGAGGCGCTCTAGTGGGAAGCTGGGGCGCGTTGAGAGCGCTAAAGACCGCGCCAAAGACCGCGCTAAGGCCCGCCGCAGCCAGAAGCTAGGTGTTAAAGCTGAGCCGGAGGCAGAGGAGTCGGGTATTAAGCTTGGCGACAAGGTACGCCACGACGCCTACGGTGTGGGCACGGTGATCGCCCTGGAGGGTAGCGGTAAATCCACGGTAGCCAAGGTGGAGTTTAGCGACGGGGTAGTTAAACGTCTGATGTTGCGCTACGCGCCAGTGGTTAAGCTCTAGCTGGTCAAGGCACGCCGGCGCCGGGGCAGCTGCCCACGGCTGGCAGCAGCCCGCGAGCGCCGGCGCCCACATTTGCCGCTCTTGGGCGCCCTGGTGGCGCCCAGAGAATGGGCGCTACCCGCAGCTGGCCAAGACCTAGAGCTAACAATAGGGGCACGTAAAGAAATTTACGTGCCCCTATTTGGGGTTCAACCCGCTATCTGTGGGCGGCTAAGCCGCCCACCAGCTACCTGCCTGGTTGCTCACAAAGGCGGCAGCTTGGATTTGTCGATAGCTACCTCATCCTGGCTGACCACCGGAATTACGTGCTCAAGGCGTAGCCACCACTGGTCGCGTGGGCGGCGGTTAGCTAGGTCAAGTTCCTCATTCATGTGGGCCAGTGGGCTGTCACGGAACTCGCCGTTAACCAGACCCACATAGTGGCCCCGGGCGGTGCCGGCAACTAGTTCATCAACCAGTACTTGCATGGCGTTGGTGACTAGGCGGGTAGCCATCAGGCGGTCAAAAGCGGTGGGGTTACCACCCTGCTGGACGTGGCCAATCACCGATTCACGCACGTCATATAGGCCGTGGGATTCCTGGGCGAAAATGTCTGCCAGTAGCTTGGTGGAGTACAGGCCGCAGGCGGCCTCGTTACGCAGCACCAGGTAGAGGCGCCGTCCGTCACGGAAAGAGTTAACCATGTCGCTGGTGGCGGAGGCGATCTCATTAAGGTTGGCGTCATGCTCAGGCAGGTACACCTTTTCAGCGCCGGCAGCCAAGCCGCTCATCAGGGTTAGGTAACCGCAGCGCCGACCCATAACCTCAGCTACGAAGCAGCGCTTAGAAGCTGAAGCGGACAGCTTAATGGCGTCCAGGGTGGAAACCGTGGAGTTCACGGCGGTGTCCGCACCAATACTCAGCTCACTGCCGGGCAGGTTGTTGTCGATCGAGGCGGGCACGCACACAATCGGAATGTTGAAGGCGGGGTAGCGGTCTCGTTCCTTGATTAGGGTGTGTGCACCCAGGTAGGCGTTGAAGCCACCAATCACGATCAGGCCGTCAATGTGGTTGGATTCCAGGGCGCGCCCGATGCTGTAAAGCTGCTCAATAGTGGGGTAGTCGCGGTGAGTACCTAGGGCTGCACCGCCTTCACCTACCCAGCCTTCGACGTCGGCCCAAGACAGTTCCCTTACGGCGCCGTCAAGCAGACCCGGGAAACCACCTTCAATACCCAGCATGGTCAGCCCGTGGTCAATACCCAAACGCACCGCAGCGCGGGCGGCAGTGTTCATACCGGGAGCCAGGCCACCGGCGTGCAAAATAGCTACGCGCTTGTTCTTCACCGGGGAGGCCTCGTTGTGAGAGCCCTGCACCGGCGGGGTAGACATGTTTTCAAAGATTTGCAGCATCTGCGCGAAGGAAGCGCCACGGGCCTCTACAGCCGCCTCATAGTCGCCAGCCTTAACATAGGAGGCCACGGCGCGAGTGTTTTCCACCGACTCCATTAGCGGCAGGTGCGCAATGCGGTTGTGGCGCACCCCAATAATGTGCGGCTCACTTTCAGGAGTGGCTCGCAAAACTTCCTGAGCGGCGGCGTAGCCCAGCAGGGTGGACATCCAGCGGTCATAGGCGCTGGGGCGGCCACCGCGCTGAACGTGACCCAAAATGGTTACGCGGGCATCTTCACCCAGGCGTTCTTCTAGCACATCACAGACATCGGAGGCAGTAATGCGGTTGCCTTCACGGTCTTGGGCGCCTTCAGCCACAATCACCAGGGAGTCACGTCGTCCAGCGGCGCGCCCGGCCTGCAGTTTGTTGCACATGTCTTCTTCCCAGCCATCAGCCGGGGGTAGCTCAGGTACAAACACATAGTCGCAGCCGCCAGCTACTGCACTCATCAGCGCCAGGTAGCCGCAGTGACGACCCATAACCTCAATTACGAAGGTGCGCTGGTGGGAGGCCGCCGTCGACGATAGAGAGTCAATAGCCTCCATAATGCGGTGCAAAGCCGAGTCTGCACCGATAGTCATGTCAGTGCCTACCAGGTCATTGTCAATCGAACCAACCAGGCCAGCAATCATTAGCTGCGCGTGGGCTGCGGCCACTTCAGGGGTGATACGCCCAGTTTCCACAAGCTCAGCTAGCAGTGAGGGCCAGGCCTTGCGGAACTCGTTGGTACCCGTTAGTGAACCGTCACCACCAATCACCACTAGGCGGTCAATGCCATGCTCTAGTAGGTTAGCTGCCGCTGAGAGCATACCTTCGCGGGTGCGAAACTCCTTGGAACGGGCGGTGCCGATGATGGTACCGCCGCGATGCAAGATAGAACCCACGCTGTCCCAGTTAAGCGGGCGAATCCCTTCTCCACCAGCAACCGCACCGGCCCAGCCTTCCATGACTGCGTAGGGCTGTGCTCCTAGACGCAGCGCGGTACGTACCACTGCACGCACTGCAGCGTTCATACCTTGCGCATCACCTCCGGAGGTAAGCACCCCAATACGCACCGGGGTGTTTTCTGTAGCCACCTTGCATCTCCTTCCGGGTAAAAAAACTCCAGTAGTATTGTCCTACATAAAGAGTGGCTTACGCCATGTATGCGCGCAAATCAAGACCAATTTGGCCCTTTAGTCCCCACTGCGTGAACAGGCGAGTTAACCTAATAGAAATAAATGCCGTCAACCCTTGAAAGGATACGCCGGTGGATCTTTACGAATACCAGGCACGGCAACTGTTTAAAGCACATGGGGTGCCAGTTCTTGGTGGCGAGGTAGCTAGCACTGCGCAGCAGGCGCGCGAGATTGCCCAGGAACTATTTGCTAACGGCTCCCAGCTAGTGGTTGTTAAAGCCCAGGTTAAAACTGGTGGGCGTGGCAAGGCCGGAGGCGTCAAGCTAGCGCGCAGTGCGCAGGAGGCCTTTGAGCGCGCCCAGGAAATCCTTGGCATGGACATTAAGGGCCACACCGTGCACAAGGTGCTTATCAGCGATGGTGCCGACATTGAGCAGGAGTTCTACTTCTCGGTGCTGTTAGACCGCGCCCAGCGGGCCTACCTGGCGATGTGCTCGCGTGAAGGCGGCATGGATATTGAGACTTTAGCTAAGGAACGCCCTGAGGCTTTAGCTAAGGTGGCAGTAGATCCGCTAGTGGGGATCGACGCCGCTAAGGCCGCTGAGATTGTGGCTGCGGCTGGTTTTGAGCCCGGTAAGGTGGCCGACGACGTCGCCGAGGTAATCCTTAAGCTGTGGCAGGTTTTCACTGGTGAGGACGCCACCTTGGTGGAGGTAAACCCGCTGGTACTAACCCCGCAGGGCACCGTGCTAGCCCTAGACGGCAAGGTCAGCTTGGATGACAACGCCCGTATGCGCCACCGTGACCACGAGCAGTTTGTAGACACGGTAGACGCTGACCCGCTAGAGACTCGCGCTAAGGCAGCGGGCCTTAACTATGTGCGCCTAACCGGTGAGGTGGGTGTGCTAGGTAACGGTGCCGGCCTGGTTATGTCCACCCTGGATGTGGTGGCTGGCGCCGGTGAGAAGCACGGCGGTATGCGCCCGGCTAACTTCCTAGATCTAGGGGGCGGCTCTAGCGCCCAGGTGATGGCCACCGGCCTGGAGGTGGTTGCCTCTGACCCACAGGTACGCGCCATTTTGGTGAATGTTTTTGGGGGTATCACTTCTTGCGTGTCAGTGGCTGAAGGCATTGTTGCGGCAGTGTCCTCGCTAGGGGAGTCCTTCACTAAGCCGATCGTGGTGCGTCTAGATGGCAACCAAGCTGAGGCCGGGCGCGCTATTTTGGCTGAAGCTAACTTGCCGCAGGTAACCATTGCCGAAACTATGGATGGCGCCGCCGACCGCGTTACCGCCATCGCCCAGGAACTAGGGGAGAACTAATGAGCATCTTTCTTTCGCATTCAGATCGTGTCCTGGTGCAGGGCATGACCGGTTCCGAAGGTCAAAAGCACACCCGCCGTATGCTAAGCGCGGGCACCAAAGTTGTGGGTGGGGTTAACCCCCGCAAAGCTGGTACCAGCGTTGACTTTGAAGTTAGCCCCATTGGCCCGGGCAGCAGCGAGGTTAAGGCCGGTACGGTATCGGTTCCGGTTTACGGCACTGTAGCTGAGGGTAAGGCCGCCACTGGCGCCGAGGTTTCCGTAGTGTTTGTGCCCCCGGCTTTTACTAAGAGCGCCGTAATTGAGGCGGTCGACGCCGGCATGCGCCTGGTTGTGGTTATCACTGAGGGTGTGCCGGTAGCTGACGCCACCATGTTTAGGGCTTACGCCGCCGCCCACGGCACCCAGATCATTGGCCCCAACTGCCCGGGAATTATCAGCCCGGCTAAGTCCAATGTGGGTATCACCCCGCCTGACATTACCGACGCCGGCCCGGTGGGTTTGGTTTCTAAGTCCGGTACGCTCACCTACCAGCTCATGTATGAGCTGCGCGACCTGGGCTTTACCACCTGCATTGGGATTGGTGGAGACCCGGTGGTGGGCACCACCCACATTGACGCCCTGGCTGGTTTTGAGGCCGATCCTGACACTGAAGTGATCGTGATGATCGGTGAAATTGGTGGCGACGCCGAAGAGCGCGCTGCCGCCTACATCAGTGAGCATGTCACTAAACCGGTGGTGGCTTATGTGGCCGGCTTTACCGCCCCTGAGGGTAAAACCATGGGACACGCTGGTGCGATTGTGTCGGGTTCTTCAGGAACCGCAGCGGCCAAAAAGGTAGCGCTAGAGGCTGTGGGGGTTAAGGTAGGTCGTACCCCAACCGAAACCGCCGAGCTAGCACGTGCGGCCTACCAGGAGCTCCACGCTAACTGATGAGCACTTCAGCCACCCCAACTAGAACCGAACTGACTGTCCCTAGCGACTGGCCTGGAGCCGTACGCGCCGGCGTCGAATGGGTTGCCTTGGGGTGGCTGAGTGTCGTTATCCCCACCTTACTGGTGGCTTTGATTGTCACCCCTTCAGTGCAGTATTCAACTGTGACTTCCCTGGCTTCAGGCACTAATTTGTGGCTGCTGGGCCTGGGCGGTGCGCGCCATTCCGAAATTGATGGCACTTTGTCTTTGCCGTTGCTGGGGCTGACTATTTACAACCTATGGCTGGCGCGTAGCTTTATTAGGCGCGCCCAGCTGTTTAACGTTTCGGCCATTGTGGTAACTGCCTGCACTAGTGCGGGGGCAGCTTTTGTGGGTTCATTTACCGCCCCCTCATCAAGCAGTTTTTTCCCGGCGGTGCTTTTTAGTGCGCTTTTGGCGGCAGTTGTGGCCGCAGTTGAACTGGCTCGCGCCGGCCATTTAGACGACACCCGTTTAGGCAAGGCCTGGGCTAGGCGGCCCCTGTGGTTGGGGTTGGGGTTGCGCCTGGCCGGCTTTGAGCTGCTGACTTTAGCGACGGCGGCGCTAGTGGTTTTAGCGCTGGCGCTAGTGACCGGTTTTTCACGTATCTCCACCCTGCATGACTCCCTGGTGGGGGCCGGTACTGTGGCCACTGTTTCGCTACTTACTTTGCAGATCCTGTGGTTGCCTACCGCCGCCATCTGGGCGCTTAGCTGGCTGGCAGGCCCCGGTTTTGCCCTGGGTCAAGGCAGCTTGTTTAGCCCGGGGGTGGTGCGCGCCGGTAGCGTGCCGGCCCTGCCAATGCTGGGGGCGCTACCTAAAACTGCTTTTGGCTCAGCCTGGATCATTATGGTGGTTCTAATACTGGGGCTGACCCTGGTGACCTGGCTGGCTATAGGGCGCAAAGTGGCTGCCAACAGTAAGCTAATTAGCCTGCGTGCCACCCTGGCGCTGGGGGCAACCGCGATTATTACTAGTTCACTGGTGATTTTGCTGCTTTGCCTGGCCGCTAGTGGCTCTGTGGGACCGGGGCGCATGAGCGTAGCTGGCCCCAGAACCCTGGCGGTGGTGGGTGCGTTAGCTGCCCAACTATTTGCCGCAACCCTACTGGGGCTGGTGTTGCCCCATCCGCGTGTGCGTCTAGGTGCAAGTCAAACCAAACACAAGATTGAGGTAGTTTCCATGAGCGCATCTAAAGCTGCTGCCCGCAGCGGCAATGAACCCAAGCGCCTGGTGGTGCTGGCTTCGGGCTCAGGCTCAAACCTGCTGGCTATCCTAAAGGCCTGCCAAGACCCCACCTATGGGGCAAAGGTGGTGGCAGTGGGCGCCGACAAAACCTGTAAAGCACTCGATTACGCCGCCCAGTACAAGGTGCCCAGCTTTGTGGTGCCGCTAAAGGACTACCCCAGCCGCGCCAGTTGGGACCAAGCCCTCACCGACGCCGTCGCCAAATACCAGCCCGACCTGGTGGTCTGCGCGGGCTTTATGAAGCTGGTGGGGGAGAGCTTCCTAGCTGAATTTGGAGGCAAAACCATTAACACCCACCCGGCTTTGCTACCCAAGTACCCTGGCGCCCATGCAGTACGCGACGCTTTGGCTGACGGTGCCACGGTTTCGGGAGCCACCTTGTTCTGGGTGGATGCGGGCGTGGACACCGGCAAGATCATCGCCCAGGTGCAGGTGCCGGTTAAACCCGGTGACACTCACGAGAGCCTAACTGAGCGTATTAAAGCCGCCGAAACCCCTCAGCTTGTAGCTGAGCTGGGCAAACTAGTACGCAGCTAGATTTTGGCGTTAGCACGGCTAAATATTGTGCGCGCACTAACTTAAAGCAAACCCAACTCTACAGTAGACTGGGGTTGTTATCGCTGTAACTGGCGTGGGTGGGTCACCACCGGGGAGCGGCGAGCCCTTGAAACTTAAGTTTTAAGGGGTAAACCATGGCGCCGCCCGCCTGGGTGCCTAGGCAGTTATTTTCCAGTTTCAAGGAGTCAAATTGACTGCAATCCCCACTGCTCACGTGCCCACGGAAGGTCTAGTGAACCCTGATCAGGTACCGGTTAAGCGCGCCCTGCTGAGTGTTTACGACAAGACCAACCTGGTAGAGCTAGCCAGCCAGCTGCACGCCAACGGGGTTGAGCTAATTTCTACCGGATCCACCGCCGCTACCATTGCTGCCGCCGGTATTCCGGTCACCCCGGTAGAGCAGGTTACCGGCTTCCCCGAGTGCCTAGAAGGCCGCGTTAAGACCCTGCACCCCAAGATTCACGCCGGTATTCTGGCTGACCGCCGCAAGGACGCTCACCTGGCCCAGCTGCGTGAACTGCAGGTAGCTCCCATTGACCTGGTGGTGGTTAACCTTTACCCCTTCACTGACACGGTTGCCTCTGGCGCTGACTTTGACGCCTGCGTTGAGCAGATCGACATTGGCGGCCCCTCCATGGTGCGCGCCGCCGCCAAAAACCACCCGGCAGTAGCGGTAGTGGTAGACCCGGCCCGTTACCCTGAAGTAGCCCAGGCTGTATCTGCAGGTGGCTTCACCCTCTCTCAGCGCCGGGCCCTAGCCGCCGCCGCCTTCGCCCACACTGCCAGCTACGACGTCGCCGTCGCCAGCTGGTTCTCCAGCCAGCTAGAGACCCAGGCAGCCCTACCAGAGTTTGTGGGCGCCACCTTCACCCGTGCCCACGCCCTGCGCTACGGCGAAAACCCGCATCAGAGCGCTGCTCTGTACACCCAGGGCCAGGCTCAGGGCATTGCCGGCGCCGAGCAGCTGCACGGTAAGGCCATGAGCTACAACAACTACACCGACGCTGACGCGGCTGTGCGTGCTGCCTACGATCAAGGCGAGGCCACCACCGTGGTGGTAGTTAAGCACGCCAACCCTTGCGGTATTGCGGTAGATGAGGATGTGGCTAAGGCCCACGCTAAGGCCCACGCTTGCGACCCGGTGTCTGCTTACGGCGGCGTAATTGCCACCAATGCCACCGTCACTGCCGCCATGGCCGCCCAGGTTAAGCCGATTTTCACTGAGGTGATTGTGGCCCCTGAGTATGAACCGCAGGCTCTGGAAATCCTCAGCGCCAAGAAGAACCTACGTATTTTGCGACTACCTAAGCCGGTACGTGGTGGCTATGAGTTCAAGCAGGTAACCGGCGGTCTACTGGTGCAAGAGCGTGACAATGTTGACGCCGCCGGTGACGACCCGGCCCGCTGGCAGCTGGTGGCCGGCCCCAGCGCCGACGCTGAAACCCTGGCTGACCTACGTTTTGCCTGGAACGCTGTGCGCTCGGTGCGCTCCAACGCGGTGCTGCTGGCACACGCTGGCGCCACTGTGGGTGTGGGTATGGGCCAGGTTAACCGCGTTGACTCGTGCAAGCTGGCCATTGAACGCGCTAACACTCTAGGTGCGCGCGCCACTGGTGACGCCGCCGCCAATCAGGCCAACAGCGCCGGTGGTGCGGATGCCAGCCAGATCCTGGCCACCAGCGCCCCCCAGCGTGCGGTGGGTAGTGTGGCTGCCTCCGACGCTTTCTTCCCCTTCGCCGATGGCCTGCAGCTGCTTATCGACGCCGGGGTTAAGGCCGTGGTGCAGCCTGGTGGCTCCATCCGCGACGCAGAAGTGATTGAGGCCGCCCAGGCCGCCGGCGTGACCATGTATTTCACTGGTACGCGCCACTTCGCTCACTGATACATTTAGCGGGGGCAGGTTTATACCTGTCCCCGCTTTATATCCCAACCCCTTTTAAGTTCCGCCCCCTTAAGTTCCCACCCACGCCAACGGGTGAAACCAATGTGTTAAACCAGGCGTTAAACAAGGAGCCCCATGGATTTAGTACTGGTAGCCGCCCCCATAGTTTTGGCGACCGTATTTTCCGCAGCTGCTATAGGTAAGCTCACCTCCGGCGTCGATGACGCCGATACTTGGCGTGAACTGGGCCTACCCAAATTCCTAAACCAAACCTGGCTGCGCCGCACCCACCCCTGGGCTGAGCTGGCCCTGGCGCTAGCTTTACTGGTTGTGCCTGGAATACTGGCTTGGCCGGTGGCCCTGGCCGCGCTGGTTTTGGCTAGTTTCTACTTGGTGCTGATTGTGCGCCTGGCCCGTCAAGATCAGGCCAGCTGCAACTGTTTTGGGGCTAAAAATGCCACCCAAGTGGGGCCGGTGCTAATTGCCCGCAACCTGGCCCTAGTGGCCCTGGCCCTGCTGTGGCTGGTGGCGCTAGCCCTGGGCACGCCAGTTTTCGCACTGCAAGTAACCACTAATCCGACAGTTCTAGCCCTGGCAGCGGTGGCGGCAGTTACTTGGCTACTAGCCCAAGCTTCACTTGGTAAAGTACCGGCGCCAGTAGAGCAAAGCGGTTTTGCCCAAGATTATCTAGACGCTCCCGCCAGCCAGCAAGAAGGCGAGTATCTGCGCGCCCTGATCCCCATCGCCACCCGACGAGTTTGAAAGTGGCTATGACTTGCGCGCTTACTCATCCCGCCAGGCTCACCTGTTGCTGTTCCTATCTATGGAATGCGGCTACTGCGACGACATTAAAGCCCTGGTGCCCGGCTGGATCAAGGCCATTCCCCAGGTGGCTATTAAGGTGGTTTCCCCACGCAGCGCCGAGGAATACTTCGAAAAGGGAGACCCCTACTCACTGCGTGGACACTATCTACGTGACGTTAACGGAGAAGTTTCGCGCCTACTGGCGGTTGAAGCGGTGCCCGCTGCCGCGCTTTTGGGTACCGATGGCTTACTGGCCGGTGGCCCGGTTGAGGGTAAAAAAGCCGTAATTGACCTGGTAGAGCAGATGCTGGAACAAATCAGCGACGCCGTCGACACCGGTGACCTACCGGCTGAAGCCTCCAGCTACGGCGCGGTAAAAGGTATGCTGTAGCGGTTGCCAAGGAGAAAAATGAGCGAAGAAACAGCTGAAAGCGTACTTTCCCCTAACCAGTTGCCGCCGCGTCACTACTATCGCGTGGCCGGGGTGGGGGTAGTGACGGTTTGCGTGCTAATCGTGGTGGCCACGGCGCTGCTGGGTTACTCACGTTTTGCGGTTTTGGAGGCCGCTGCACTGACTGGCGCCCTTACCATAATTCGCCTGCTGCGCCCCGAGGGCACCTGGATTCAAGCCCGCAGCCGGTTTGAAGATTTAGTGGTGGGTACTGGCCTAACCGTTGGTTTAGTGCTGCTGTCCACCTACGCTAACCTGCCGCGCATCTACTAAAGCCTGCTCTGCTATGGCTGCTGGCTGGGTTGGGGCCGACGCCGTAGCTGGCATAGCGACGCCGCAGCTGGCGGTAGCTGGGTAGCTGGCTGGGTTGGGCGTCAGTTGGCTTAGCTGCCGACGCCGCAGCTGACTGGGCTGGTTTGGGCGTCAGTTGGCTTAGTTGCCAGGGCCGACGCCGCAGCTTTAGGTAGCCCTCCGGCTTTAGGAGTCCTTTGGCTTAAGCGCTGCGACGAGCGTCGGCTTGCTTAACCGCCAGGGCTACTTCCTGGGGTTTTAACAGCGGCACCATATGTGAGCTGGTTGAAGCCTGCCACAGGTGTGCATCAGGCAGCTTGCTCGCATACTCACTGTGGGCCTTAAACCACTCTGACTCAGGTGAAGAGCTGGCCAATAAAATCTCTACCGGCACCTGCGGATGGGGCAGGGGATGCTCGCGCAGCTTCGCTAGCGCCGGGTAGTAGCCCTCATTTTCTTGCCGCCGCGCCTTTAAGGCAGCGTCACTGACGTCCTCGACGCGCACTTTTTGCTGCAACCGCACCGGTAAATGCTTATAGCCTGAAGCCATCAGGAAAGCAGGTAGTAGTTTAAGATCGCGGCTAAAAGTAATCGCCGAATCAAAAAGTGCCTCCAGGCGTTTACCTAAGGGACCAATTTGTGCCCCCACAAATTCGCTTGAGGGATCAACCAGCACCAGCGCTTTAACCAACTGTGGCTGGCGTGCGGTTAGTAAACGGGCCATGATGCCCCCATAGGAATGGCCCACAATAATGGCCCCCTGGGGTGCGTAAGCTCGCACCACCTGCTCTAGGTCTGCCACCAGGGCCTCTAGGCTGCGCTCTGTTGCGGCCGGTGAGCGACCCAGGCCTGAGCGATCATAGCTGATCGTGCGGTAGCCGGCTTTTGCCAGTAAATGAGTCACATTTGCCCACAGTAGGCGCGAGAGCCCCAGGCCGGATTCAAACACCACCGGCGCTTTAGCTGACAGACCATCATCTGCAGCCGGCACTGTTGCTGCCCCCGCAACTGGCGCCGTCGTGGTTGCAGCCGCCCCGGAAAACGGCAGATGCTCAACCACATGCAGCCGGCGCCCATCGCTTAAATCAATATAGCTGTGCTTTGAACGGGGCCAATTTACCTGCTTAGCGCTCATGGCTTCACCATAATCGGATTGATCAGTTAAAACGATGAGAAACTGACAAATTTCGCTATATGCGGCGAATGCATATTTTAGAAAATAATGTAAGAAAATCTCACTATGCGGAGAATGTAGCGCTATAAGCCAAATATTGAGATTATGTTGCACACCTAGGCGCTGACGCTATTGGCGGCGTACCGCGTTCGCCAGGCGCATCGCCGTGAGCGAAGGAAAAGGCATGATCTCGGTGCGTAAGCTAGTAAAAGCTGGCGGCATCTTGTTTTGGGTGATTCTAGCGATAGTGACCGCTTTGGTGGTGGGCTCTATTAAGGTGGGCTCCTCCCCGCTGATCACCGTGCCGCTGGCGCGTGTATTCGTTACTTTTTCGGCGATTTTCGCCCAGTTCTTAAGTTTTGCAATTCCGCTTATCATCGTGGGTTTGGTAACCCCAGCAATTGCAGATTTAGGACGTGGAGCCGGTAAGTGGCTCTCTATTACTGCGGCCCTGGCCTATGGCTCCACCCTGTTTTCAGGTTTCCTTACCTACGTGGTGTGCGTCAGCGTTTTCCCGCACATTATCACCAAGTCTTTGGCTTCTAACGTGGGTAAGGCCGACGCTGGCAGCCTTAAGTCATATTTTGAAGTGGAAATGCCCCCGGTCTTTGGGGTCATGACGGCGCTGCTGTTGTCTTTCGTAATTGGTATCGGCCTGTCGCTGGTGCCCAGGGGTGTGCTGCGTAAAGCCAGCATTGAATTTAGGGCTATCATTAGCTCTTTGATCAACAAGATCATTATTCCGCTGCTACCGCTGCACGTGTTTGGTACCTTCTTGAACCTGGCTATCTCAGGTGCAGCCTGGCGCATTATGCGCACCTTACTGAGCGTAGTAGTGGTGGTGCTGGTGCTGGAAGTGGTTATCCTGCTGACCCAGTTTGTGGTGGCCGGGCTGATTGGCAAGCGCAACCCGCTAAAGGCGCTGTGGACCATGATGCCCGCCTACACCACTGCCCTGGGTACCTCCTCCTCGGCTGCTACCATCCCGGTGACTTTGCGTCAGGTTCGCAAAAATGGGGTATCTGCGCCGGTAGCTGCTTTTACTGTGCCTCTGTGTGCCACTATTCACCTGGCTGGTTCAACCTCGAAAATTACCGCCTTCTCACTGGCCATTATTGCCTCTCAGGGCATGAATGTTTCAGCTATGCAGTACGCCGGCTTCATTTTCATGCTGGGTATTGTCATGGTGGCCGCCCCGGGTGTGCCCGGCGGGGCGATTATGGCCGCCACCGGTGTGCTCTCTTCAATGCTGGGCTTTAACGAGTCCGCTATCGCCCTTATGATCGCCACCTACATCGCTTTGGACCCCTTCGGTACCGCCACCAACGTAACCGGCGACGGCGCCATTGCCATTGTGGTTGACCGCCTGGCTCACGGTAAGTTCAACGACGCTAAAGCTGACCCGGAAAACGCCCGCGAGCTGTCTTTTGACGGCATGGCCTACCTGGACAAGGTTTCAGTTGAAGGGGTAGTTACCGATGAAGACCGTGCCCTATCCCAGCAGCTGGGAGCCTAGTGCGTCGCGACATCCACAAGGCCATACAAGGCTCTGTCCCAGCAGCTGGCTAGCGTGCGTCTAATGCGCTGGCGCCATAACTGCTGCAGTGAACACCCTTAAAAAATAGTTAGCGCTAACCATTACGGTTAGCGCTAACTATTTATGTAATTGCTGGGGTTTATCGGCTATTGGCCCCAGAGTGGTGCACAAGCGGGCTTAGCGATCCATAAGCTGGCGCAGCGGGCCGGGAGTGTTCATTAGCTTTTGGGGCTTGCCGCTTTGAACAATCTGGCCGTTTTCAAAGACCACTACCCGGTCAGCCAGTTCCAGGCCCACCAGCGTGTGGGAGACTTCCAAAATAGTGGCTTCAGGTAATGCCTGGCGCAAAGACTTGCGCACGCTAGCAGCCAGCTTCAGATCCATATGTGAAGTGAACTCATCCAAAATCAGCAGACGCGGCTTAGCTACCAGCGCCCGGGCAAAAGCTAGGCGCTGGGCCTGGCCACCAGAAAGCGAACTGCCACGCTCACCCACAACCGTGTCTAGTCCCTTAGGCATAGCCCGCACCTCGGCAGCCAGCTGGGCGTACTCCAGGGCCTGCCACAGTTGGGCAGTATCTGCCTGCGGGGCTGCTAGGGACAGATTCTCGCGGATAGTGGCGCGCATAATGAACGGATGCTGGCTTACCAGCTGCACTTGGGAGCGTAGCGAATCAACCTTAAGTGTGCGCACATCGTGCCCATCAAGCAGCACGCGCCCGCCCACCGGATCATCACAGCGCGCCGCCAACATGCTCAGCGTGGACTTACCGCTACCGCTAGCACCCGCTAGCACCGTCCAAGAGCCAGCGTTTAGGTGTAGGGAAACCTGAGTTAAGGCCTGGTGTTTACGCTCACCAGGGTAGGCGTAAGAAACCTTGTGCCAGGTGACCTCCAAACCAGACTTGGCGGCGTCGTCGCGACGGGTAGGCAAAGCCTTAGGGCCATCAAGCAAAGCCGGGCCATGGGCGGTGGCATAAACCCGCTCAGCACTAGCCCAAGCTACCGACACCGAAGAAGGCATATCCTCCAAGGTGCGCGCGCTAGTGCGCTGAGCTACCAGGGCGGCAATCACCGCCACCACCGTGGGGGCCTGAGCCAGGGGAGCGGCCTCAAAAACCGGGTCACGCAGCCAAATAAACAACACCCCAAACAGCATCAGGGCCATTAAGAACTGCCCGGCCGCCCAACGCAGCGCCGCCCAAGCCCGTATCGGAGAATCAGCGGCGGTGATTGAATCACCAATGCGTTCAAGCTGCTCTAGACGCTGCAACTGGGCGCCATAAGAAAGCACCTCGTTGTAGCCCTGCACCGAGTCAGTTACGTGGGCCTGCAACTGGCCACGAATCTTGGCGCTCTTCTGGGCTGCGGCAAGGGAGAACTTAGCTCCCATCAGCGGCACCACCACCAGGGTAAGCACCAACATCACTAGGACAAAAATAGAAACCGTAGCCGGAGACACAAAGGCAATCCACAGCCAGGTCAGCAGCGGCACCACCAGCGAGCTTACTAACGGCGCCAAAGTGTGGGCAAAAAACACCTCAATACGGTCAATGTCTTTAGTTAGCCGCCCAGTTAGCTCAGCTGAGCGGGTGTGCAAAGACAGACGCGGCGACTGGGGCAGCATGGACTTAAACAGCGCAACGCGCAGCAGCTCTAAAGCTTTGAAAGCAACCAGGTGCCCCAAAAATTGCTCAGCGTAACGTAAAGCGGCCTTAACCAAAGCAATGATCAAACATGCCAGCAAAAACAGCCACACCAGGCCGGTATCGAAGCCGCCGCCACCGCTGAGCTTACGCAGCGCCACCGCGAGCGCATAGGCCCCCAGGCAGTAGATAACTACCTGCAAGATCTGGTCCAGTAGGCGTGCGCTTACCGACAGGGCCAGGGGTTTTAGTGCCGGCCGCGTTACTTCTAGGATCCAGTTATAAACCCGACGCCGTGACATCAGTCGTCCTCTCCGCTAGAGCTGTGGGCTGAGTTGGCATCCATAGCAGTTGGTTTTTTGGCAGAGTTTTTCTTGGTTTTAGTGGGTTTTTGCATCTGGGCTAGAGAGGCTAGCGCTGAGGTTAGGGGAGTAGTCATGGCGTCGCCGCTAACCTTGGCGGCCAGGAGCTGGTCTGCCTGGGCTTTGGTGGGTTGAGCTGGGCCGGTGGGCTTAGCCTTGGGCTTGCGCGGCGTTAGCTCGTGGAGTTTGCCTTTAGAAACCTTAAAGATGCGGTCAGTGTGGATTAGCGCCGCTGGGCGGTGCGAAATGGTTACCACAGTGCGGTTGGCACCTAGGTTTTCTAGGGCTTTAGTGATGGCAGCTTCACTGGCCAGGTCTACCTGGCTGGTGGGCTCATCCAGTAGCAAGATGGGGCGGTCAGCTAGCACGGCGCGGGCGATAGCCAGGCGTTGGGCTTGGCCTCCTGATAGGCCCATGCCGCTGTCGCCCAGCATGGTTTCTAGTCCTTTAGGTAGAGCCCGGATTTCGGTGTCAAGCTGGGCTACTTCCAGGGCCCGCCATAGTTCTTCAGTGGTGGCTTCAGGCTTAGCTAGACGTAGGTTTTGGGCTACCGTGTCACCAAACAGCCACGAGCGCTGGCTAACTAGGGCACTGGAGCGCTGCACACGCGACATATTGGCTGGGCGCAGGCGGATAGGGCCAAGGCGCCCGTAGCCTTCGCGGGGGAGTAAGTGGCCTGCCAGTAGCGCCATAAGCGTGGATTTGCCGGCTCCTGAACGGCCCACAATACCGATGTGTTCACCCAGTTCCACCCGTAGGTTGACGTTTTTAAGTACGTCTTTATCGCTCCAACCAATGGATACGTCACGCAACAAGATAGCAGCGGTGTCTACTTCTTCTGTCTGGTAGCTGGAGGCCTTGGCGGGCACCGGCGCCGGGGCGGAGCTGGCGGGGGTGGGGGTAGCCAAAATGTTGCGGATAGCTTTTTGGCTGGCGCGTCCACCCATACCCACATAGAAGAAGGCCCCTACATGGTTAAGCGGATCTAGTAGCACTAGCGCCACTAGGGCTAGAGCCAGGGCGTCACCAGCATCTAGGCGTCCGGATTTTAGACCGCTGGCAGCAATAGCCACTGAGGCCATTAAAATGAATACGCTAGTAAATAGATCGGTGGCTAGGATTACCAGCTGGTTGCCTGCCAGTAGGCGCATCAGGGCCCGGCGGTTAGCTTCGCCGCGTTGGCCTAGCCGCTGGGCGTAGCGTTCACCAGCCCGGGCCAGTACTAGAGTGCTTAGACCCTGTACCGCATCTAAATATTGGGCGGCTAGGGCGGAGCGCTGTCTGCGTGAGCCGGCGGCGCTGCCACGGGTGAGGCGGCTGACTCCGACGCTGCCGCCAATAGCAACGCCGACACCTAGGGCCAGTTCTAGGGCGCTGAGGGGGTCAATGAAGATAGCTGCCAGCACTAGCACCACCAGCGGCGTGATTAGGGCACTGATTGCTTGGGGCAGGAAAGTGAACTCGTATTTAGAAACGCGCTCACTGCCGTCAACCAGGGTAGAGACTAGTGCGCCGCTGGCGGTGGTTTTAGCGCTATCGGCGCCCGCTCCGGTGCGCGGCAAGTGACCGATAGCGAAAATGTGGTCTAGGGTGCGCACGCGCAGGCGTGTTTCTTCATCAAGCGCACTTTGGCGGCCAATATAGTCAGCTGCCGCGTAGCTTAAGGCGCAGATGCTGGCAAAAATGACGGCTGTGGCCAGCCAGGGCCAGGCCGCTGAAAATGGAGAGATTTGGTGGGCTAGTACGGTGGAGTTAAAGGGTGCCCCCACCCCCTTACCAAAACCAATCAAACTTAGTGCGCCGCTGGCGCCTGCTACGACACTAAACACACAAATTTGACGATAAGACCGCTGACCCAGGGGTGAGCGGGTGGGTATTGATTGGCCTCTCACGGCTAATAGCTTATCCTGCCATTAGCGCATTAGGGGGAGGGGGCACAGTTAGCTAACCGGCGTGTGCACTTAGGGCCATGATTTGGGCAAAATCGCTGGGTCCTAAATTTTGTGTGCTCAAGGGCATACACTTATAGCAGTGGCTGTGCAAGGAAGCAGTCCTTAATTGTCTTACCTTAAGGAGACTTAACTTATGGCAAACGCCCCCGTAAATGTTACCGTCACCGGTGCCGCTGGCAACATTGGCTACGCACTACTATTCCGTATTGCCTCTGGCGCTCTGCTAGGCCCCGACCAGCAGGTAAACCTACGTCTGCTGGAGATCCCCCAGGCTGTTAAGGCTGCTGAGGGCACCGCTATGGAGCTATTCGACTCTGCTTTCCCGACCCTGGGTAGCGTGGACATTTTCGATGACCCCAAGCAGGCTTTCGACGGCGCCAACATCGCCTTCCTGGTTGGTTCTATGCCGCGTCGTGCGGGCATGGAGCGCTCTGACCTGCTGCAGGCCAACGGCGGTATCTTCGGTCCTCAGGGTGCAGCCATCAACGCTGTAGCCGCTGACGACATCAAGGTCCTGGTTGTGGGTAACCCTGCCAACACCAACGCCCTGATTGCCGCCAACCACGCCCCGGATGTGCCCAGCTCTCGCTTCACCGCTATGACCCGTCTGGACCACAACCGCGCCCTGGCTCAGCTAGCTGCCAAGACCGGTGCTCACGTAACTGATCTAGACAAGGTCACCATCTGGGGTAACCACTCCTCCACTCAGTACCCTGACTTGACTCACGCCACCGTTAAGGGCCAGCCGATCACCGAGCTTTTGGCTGACCGCGCCTGGGTTGAGGGTGACTTCATCCCCACCGTGGCTAAGCGTGGCGCCGCCATCATTGAAGCCCGTGGCGCTTCCTCCGCCGCCTCCGCTGCCTCTGCCGCCATCGACCACGTGCGCGACTGGGTCAAGGGCGTTAAGGGCTACTCCTGGACCTCCGCCGCCATCATGAGCGACGGCTCCTACGGCGTGCCCGAGGGCATCATTTCCTCCTTCCCGGCAATTAGTGTTGAGGGCCTGGAGATCGACGACTTCTCCCGCGCTGAGATTGACGCTTCTGTCAAGGAACTGCTGCACGAGAAGGACACCGTTAAGGGTCTAGGTCTGATCTGATCTTTAACTAGATACTGAAGCTGGCCGCCACATATGTGGCGGCCAGCTTTGTTGTTGTGGGCTACCTCGCAGATAGAGCACACCCAGAAAACATCCGCACAAAAGTGCACAAAAAATAACAAATCGATAGCGATTTTTGCGCAAAACCCATTTTTCCAACATTGCACGAAAATTTGTTGCACAATTGCAACTACAGAACGAAAATTTGTTGCCCAAGTGACTTGACTGAGCGCTACAACAAGCAATCGGCCTAGCACGCAAGTAGCAACTTCTAGGACAACGCTGTTCAGGAGCGATCATGAGCGTAAGCACATACATGTCACGGCGTCAGGTACTAATCGGTGCCACTGCCACCGCACTCGCGGCCACCCTGGCTGCCTGCGGCTCAAGCGACAAGAAGGAAGGCAAGTCCGGCGAGGCAGTAGGCGAAGGCGATGCCAGCCAGGTCGACGTCGTCACCTGGTGGCAAGCCGGAAGCGAAAAGGACGGTCTAGAAGCCCTAGTCAAGGTCTTTAACGCGCAGTTCCCCAAGACCAAATTCGCCAACAAGGCCATCGCTGGTGGCGCCGGCTCCCAGGCCAAGCAGAAGCTAGCTGCAGACCTGTCCGCTGGTAACCCGCCAGACACCTACCAGGCCCACGCCGGCGCTGAACTCAAGGACGACATTGACGCCGGCTACCTGCAAGACGTCTCCAAGCTCTACGACGAGTTCAAGCTCAAGGACGCCTTCCCCAAGACCCTAATGGAGCGCCTAACCGTAGACGGCGCCATCTACTCAGTGCCCTCCAACATCCACCGCAACAACGTAGTGTGGGCCTCGGTATCAGTGCTTAAGGCTGCCGGCCTAGACCCGGCCAAGCCTGCCCAAACTATTGACGCCTGGATCAGCGACATGGAAAAGATCAAGGCCGCCGGCTACACCCCCATCACCATGGGTATGGCCTGGACCCAGATGGGCCTGTTCGAATCTGTGCTAATTGCAGACCTAGGCGCAGAAAAGTACTCAGGCCTGTTCGACGGCAAGACCGACTGGGCTGGCGCTGAAGTAACCAAGGCCGTTGAGCACTACGCCAAGATCGTCTCTTTCACCGACAAGTCCCTATACACCGAGGACTGGGAGCCGGCCATCAAGCCCATTATGGAAGGCAAGGCCGCCTACAACGTCATGGGTGACTGGGCGGTAGCCGGTTTCAACGCCGCCAAGAAGACTGCCGGCACCGACTACGTCTACTTCCCAGTACCGGGCACCAAGGGCATCTTCGACTTCCTAGCCGACTCCTTCACTCTGCCCGAAAAGGCCAAGCACCCCGGCGGCGCCAAGAACTGGCTCAGCTGCATCTCCTCCAAGGAAGGCCAGGTTGCCTTCAACACCGTCAAGGGCTCCATCCCCGCCCGCACAGACTTGACGGATGAGGAAAAGAAGAAGTTCTCTGAGTACCAGCGCTCAGCCATGGAAGACTTCTCCAAGGACACCATCGTCTCTTCCATTGCTCACGGCGCAGCCCTACCGGCCAAGGCCTCCAACGCCATGGGTGACGCCCTAAGCAAGTTCGCCCAGGGTGCCTCAGATGCTAAGGCTCTGCAAAAAGCCCTGGCTGAAGCCTACAAGGCAGCTCAGTAAAATTTCCGGCTGGCGCCCTTAAAAGCTGATTAAAAGTCAGCAAGTGCTCTCTGGTTCCTTTCTTGGTGGTTAGGGTGCCAGCCGGCATAAACGCGGTGGGCGACGTCGTCAAAGCTACGACGGCGTCGCCCACCTTTTTAACATCAGCAAGTGTCAAGGAGGACAACGCATGTCCCAAGCCCGTGCGGCGCGACGGCGTAAAAACAAGATCAAGCAGTGGGGCCCAGGCCTGCTGCTAATCTCTCCGTCCCTAATCTTGGTGGCAATCTTCGTTTACGGCATGATTGGCGCCAACTTCAAAACTTCCCTATACAACACCCACCGGGCCGCCCAGGTCTCAGGACGGCGCCCGTCAAAGTATGTGGGCTTTGAGAACTTCTCCAAGCTCTTTGAAGACCCAAACTTCCAGCACTCCTTCATCAACCTGATCCTGTTCACCGTGGCCTTCCTAGTGGGCACACTAGTACTGGGATTCCTATGGGCCTGGCTGCTAGATAAGCCCATCAAGGGGGAGGGGATCTTCCGCTCGGTATTCCTATTCCCCATGGCGGTGTCCTTTGTGGCCTCCGGTGTGGTGTGGCGCTGGCTGCTCAACTCCAAAACTGGCAGCGAAGCATCAGGTCTAAACCGACTATTTGAAATGTGCGGGCTAACCTTCCTAGAAAACAGTTGGGCCTCAAATGTCCACTTTGGCATCTTGGCAATTGCAATCCCAGCTATCTGGCAGCTAGCAGGCTATGTGATGGCCCTGTTCCTGGCCGGTTTTAGGGGCATTTCAGATGATCTACGTGAAGCCGCCCGCGTCGATGGCGCCAATGAATGGCAGCTATACAAAAACATCATCTTCCCGCAGCTAACCCCCATTGCTCTAAGCGCCGTGATCATCATTGGGCACATGTCGCTTAAGAGCTTCGACCTAATCATGTCGATCACCGACCAGCGCACCTACTCCACTAAGGTGCCCGCAATCGACATGTACAACTTCATGACCGACAACGACTACTCCAACGCCGCCGCCGTAGGCGTGATCTTGCTGGCGCTGGTAGCTATCGCAGTTATTCCCTACCTGATCCACGACACTAAGACAAGGAAATGAATATGAGCGAGCCTAAAGTTAAAACTGAGCGCGCTCATGGCTCCCGGCGCTTTCAGCTAGGAACCACCGTGCGCTACGTGCTGCTATTTATCTCCCTGGCGCTGGTGCTAATTCCGGTCTATGTGCTGATTGTGACCTCTTTTAAGGGCTCGGCTGAGGCTGACCCCTCCACCACCTGGTACCTGCCTGAGCGCTGGGAAACTAAAAACTGGTCGCGGGCTTGGGAAGAACTAGGCAGTGGACTGGTGCGCTCGCTGCAGCTAGTGATTCCGGCGGCGCTGATTTCAGCCATGCTGGGTAGCGCTAATGGCTTTGTGCTTTCTAAGTGGCGCTTCCCGGGGGCGAATGTGGTGTTCACGCTGATTTTGTTTGGCATGTTCATTCCCTACCAGTCGGTGATGATTCCGCTGATGCGCCTGGTGATTAACGCTGACCTGGGCTTTGGGATCCCCACTTTGATCTTGATGCATGTGGTTTACGGTATTCCGATCACTACCTTGATCTTCCGTAACTACTACGAGACGGTGCCTAATGAGCTTATTGAGGCGGCCCGCGTGGATGGGGCCGGGATGCTGCGCACCTACTTCTCGGTGGTGCTACCGATTTCTGTGCCGTCTTTTGTGGTGGTGCTGATCTGGCAGTTCACTAGCGCCTGGAATGACTTCCTGTTTGCCTTGTTCTTTGGTGGCGGGGCGCAAAACGGTCCGGTAACGCTGGCTTTGAGTAACTTAGCGCACGGCTCGATTCTGGCCGACTATGGTGCCTCAATGTCGGGTGCATTGATTGCTTCAGTGCCTACGCTGCTGGTTTATATCGTCCTGGGTAAGTACTTCGTGGGCGGTTTGATGTCTGGTTCCGTTAAGGGCTGAGTTACGTTCTCGACGGCGTCGCTGTTTTTGGCGACGTCGTCGAGCTGGCTTCTTATAATCGTCCCTATGGCCCGACGCAGCTCTAAGCGACCCTATAACCAGCCTCATGTACCGCTAAATATGGACCGGTTAGCTTCCTTGCCGCGCTCACAGCGCGGGCCGGGGGGAGCGGAGTTTACGGTGCGTAATGTGCGCGGGGCTGATAAAAGCTATATCTGCCCCGGATGCAATCAGACGATCGCTCCGCGTACGCCTCATGTGGTGGCTTGGTCTAATGAGTCGCTGTTTGGGGCTGAGAGGGGTTTGGAGGAGCGTCGTCACTGGCATACTTCCTGCTGGAACCGCAAGCTGTGGTAGCGATTGTGTCAGTTGGACGCGATGGCCAGCGGTTTAGTGTGCGTTCGCGTAGGGCATAATAGCTCCAAGGAGGGGGCTATTCTCGCAGGTAGTGGCGGGTTTGCTGGAATAACTGCCAAGTTCGTGCTGTTTGTTTATGCTTGACTAAATTGAGTTACTTTGTTCTATGGGAATAAATTTAGCTTTATATTTACCTTAATTAATTAATAAACCCTTGAGATGGCGGGGAGGCTGCCATAAATTAATGCTGTTAGAGATGTTCAATGAAGAATATCTATAGGGTTGGCTTATCAATT
>ERZ772770.26-NODE-26-length-35490-cov-3.36597_pt1 | contig 35490 bp, 28 predicted proteins | sample MGYA00511361_ERZ772770 | MGnify/ENA primary metagenome ERZ772770 (study PRJEB29015, sample SAMEA2738026) | human oral metagenome | biome: human oral; feature: human-associated habitat; material: saliva | place: China | collected 2251 ... | reverse complement strand
AGATGCGGAGGGTGAAGCAGTTGCGGAAGGGGTGGGGGAGCCTACCTTAGCTTTTGCCTCTTCGCTCAGCGGGCGAATATCGGAGGCGCAACCAGCCATGAGGGAAACCGCACCACCGAGCAGCAGGGTGCGGCGGCTTACAAGGCGGGACGTAACGGAACGGGCGCTCGAAGAGCGGTCGGGTGAGAGCATCGGTGAACTCCTTGATCTTTTCCGAGGCGGGCTCGGGGCACCCGGCGGCGGGCGCATGGTTGTATGGCGTGTTGGGTGAGGTCGTGAAAGGGGGTGAAAACTTTGGGCAAATGCCGCGGTTTCAGACCCCGTCCGGAAGTGACCTCGGGTGTACCTCACGCCGTGGGCGGGGGTACGGGTGAACTCATCGCTGAGATTGCTGTTCTGGGACTGCTGCGGTCACGCCCGGGCGAGGGGGTGGATGCTATCGAATCGTCATTGATGTGTTGCACGATTCATTTTAGACTATTTTGAGGTCAAAATGCACGAAAAAGCACCTTAGTAATCCCTGGGAGTCTATGGGGCACTCAAGATATTAATCACTGTAAAGTATTACGGTCATGCCCTGTTGATAGAGGGCTATGTGATGGAGGTGGCTGTCCAGCGAGGGGAGTGCGCACGCATCAGATTAAGTGATTTCAGTCATATTTATGACTCGAAAAATAAAAGAGCTGCACCTCGGTGTTTTCCAGAAGATGGGGGAGAGGAGGGTAGGTAACTCAACTTCCTGCCCGCAAGGAAGTCTTCAGTACTCTAGAAGAAATACCCGGGGCAACACGGGGAAACCCGCTCGACAATCCCCAAATATGCACTCTATTCACCCGCTATGCACTGCTGGATAATCCAGAAAAACCGGTTCCCACACGGGATGCCGAGGGGGAGAAAACTTGCAGGGGTGAATATCTAGTGGAATTACATCGGTGTTCACCCCATATCTTGTGGTTGCACTGGGGGCAATCCCGTAGGTTCCCCTAAAAAAATCGAAACCCACTTAAAGCAACACTGGGGGAATGTAAAAACATACATCCTTAAACACGCCCGAGTGCGGGGTGGGGCAAGACCCCTTAATCCCCCTACTCGCTCTAAATATCGCCGAACGAAGAACCATTCTGTTTTGCGCCCCCAGTGTCGGCGCATCAGAAAAGTGCTGTTCAAACCCACACCCCGCGGGGTTGCATACAGACACAAAAGCCACATAAACTATTAGTGTTTGCAACGACCCGGCCATCACCGGCGAGCAATTCGGAAGAACGGACCGCACCTGCGGGCACCCGCCAATCGCTGCGGCGAGGGTGTCTTAGCGGAAGAGATGTAGTCCTAGTAGAACCGGACGGTTAAGCCCGATATAGCTGTAATAAGCGACTGATACCCGCCCAACGCGCCGCTCTTCCGGTGGCTAGGCATCGCTGACACGCGACGCCACGCAGCCCCGGAAGGGTTCGGTGCGTTGAGCTGTTAAATCAGTAAGCAAGGTGGTACCGCGCCGCATCCTGCCCCCGGCACAGCCCGGATCGGTCAGCGATGCCCAGGCGTCCTTGCACCCGTCATGTCAATCCTCACCCGCTGAAACGGTGCGGACGACGAGTGCTACGTGCCCTGTCGCCCCAACCTCTCAGCGTTGAGAACAACAGATAAGGGCGCACAAACACATGTCCCATGTATACCCCAAGGCGAGCGCCTTCGAAGCCGCAGGAAGCGGCGTCACCGCATCGCCCAAGTTCCCCGCACTTGAAGAAGCAGTCCTCGACTACTGGAAGAAGGACAACACCTTCTCCGCATCCGTCGAGAACCGCCCCGCAGGCGAAAACGGCGAAAACGAATTCGTCTTCTACGACGGCCCTCCCTTCGCTAACGGCCTGCCCCACTACGGCCACCTGCTCACCGGCTACGCCAAGGACCTCGTCGCACGCTACCAGACCCAGCGCGGCCACAAGGTAGAACGCCGCTTCGGCTGGGACACCCACGGCCTGCCCGCAGAACTCGAGGCCATGAAGCAGCTCGGCATGACCGACAAGCGCGAAATCCTCGAAATGGGCATCGACAACTTCAACGATGCCGCCCGCGCATCCGTGCTCAAGTACACCAACGAGTGGGAAAAGTACGTCACCCGCCAGGCACGCTGGGTCGACTTCGAAAACGACTACAAGACCCTGAACGTCGAGTACATGGAGTCCGTCATCTGGGCGTTCAAGCGCCTCTACGACAAGGGCCTGACCTACCAGGGCTTCCGCGTGCTGCCCTACTGCTGGAAGGACGAGACCCCCCTCTCCAACCATGAGCTGCGCATGGACGACGACGTGTACAAGGACCGCCAGGACCAGACCGTCACCGTCGCATTCCGCCTCACCGCAGACACCGCCCTCGGTGCTGACGAGAAGATCGCCGCAGAACTCGACGGCGTCGAAGCACTCGCATGGACCACCACCCCCTGGACCCTGCCCACCAACCAGGCGCTCGCCGTCGGACCCGAGATTGAATACTCCGTCGTACCCGGCGCAGGCAAGTTCGAGGGCCGCTCCTTCCTGATCGCTTCCGAGCTGCTCGGCTCCTACGCCAAGGACCTCGGCTACGAAGGCGACCAGCCCGAACAGGACGCAGCTGCAGCCGTCACCGCACGCTACACCGGCTCCCAGCTCGAGCACGTGCGCTACACCCCGCTCTGGGACTACTTCGCAGACACCGAAAAGTGGGGCACCGAAACCTCCTGGCAGATCCTCGTCGCCGACTACGTCACCACCGGTGACGGTACCGGTATCGTCCACCAGGCACCCGCCTACGGTGAAGACGACCAGAAGGTCTGTGAAGGCTACGGCATCCCCGTGATCCTCTCTCTCGACGAAGGCGCAAAGTTCCTGAACCTCTTCGCCGAGCCCACCGCCTCCGGCTCCACCGCCCTGGCTGAGATTGCAGGCGTGCAGGCATTCGACGCGAACCGCACCATCATCAACGCCCTCAAGGCAGATGATGTGCTGATCCGCGAGAAGTCCTACGTGCACTCCTACCCGCACTGCTGGCGCTGCCGCACCCCGCTCATCTACCGTGCAATCACCTCCTGGTACGTGAAGGTCACCGACTTCAAGGACCGCATGTACGAGCTGAACAAGCAGATCAACTGGATCCCCGAAAACGTGAAGTACGGACAGTTCGGCAAGTGGGTTGAAAACGCACGCGACTGGTCCATCTCCCGTAACCGCTTCTGGGGCTCCCCGATTCCCGTGTGGGTTTCGGACGACCCGAACTACCCGCGCATGGACGTGTACGGTTCCCTCGAAGAGCTCAAGGCAGACTTCGGTCGCCTGCCCCTGAACAAGGACGGCGAACCCGACCTGCACCGCCCGTACATCGACGAGCTGACCCGCCCGAACCCGGACGACCCGACCGGCAAGTCCACCATGCGCCGCGTGGAAGACGTGCTCGACGTCTGGTTCGACTCCGGCTCCATGCCCTACGCACAGGTGCACTACCCCTTCGAGAACCAGGAATGGTTCGAGAACCACTACCCGGCAGACTTCATCGTCGAGTACATCGGTCAGACCCGCGGCTGGTTTTACGTGCTGCACGTGTTGGCGACCGCGCTCTTCGACCGCCCCGCGTTCAAGAACGTCATCAGCCACGGTATTGTGCTCGGCTCGGACGGCCAGAAGATGTCCAAGTCCCTGCGCAACTACCCGGACGTCTCCGAGGTCCTCGACCGCGACGGCTCCGACGCAATGCGCTGGTTCCTGATGTCCTCCCCGATCCTGCGCGGCGGCAACCTGATCGTGACCGAGCAGGGCATCCGCGAGGGTGTTCGCCAGGTCATGCTGCCGCTGTGGAACGTCTACCACTTCTTCGCCCTGTACGCTAACGCCGCCAACAACGGCGAAGGCTACAGCGCAAAGCTCAAGTACGACTCGCAGCACGTGATGGACCGCTTCATCCTCGGCAAGACCCGCGAACTCATCGAGCAGGTCACCGCAGCGATGGACTCCTACGACATCTGGAACGCCTGCGAATCCCTGCGCCAGTACGCCGACGCACTGACCAACTGGTACGTGCGCCGCTCCCGCGAGCGCTTCTTCAACGAAGACACCGACGCATTCGACACCCTCTACACCGCACTGGTGACCGTGTCGAAGGTCGCCGCGTCCCTGCTGCCGCTCAGCAGCGAGGAAATCTACCGCGGCCTCACCGGTGAACGCTCCGTGCACCTGGCTGACTGGCCCGAGGCATCCGCTTTCGCTGACGAGTCCGACCTGCTGGCTCTCATGCAGACCGTGCGTGAGGTCTGCTCCGCCGGTTCGGCACTGCGCAAGGAAAAGAAGATCCGCGTGCGCCAGCCGCTGCAGAAGATGACCGTGGCGATCGCACCCGAGCAGTTCGCTGCCCTGGGTACCGCTTTCGGTGAGAAGGGCGCGGAGTACTTCGCGAACATCGTCGAGGACGAGCTGAACCTGCGCCAGGTGGAGCTGGTCAGCGCCGACACCGTCGACCCCGCCGACTACGGCATCTCCCAGCAGCTGAAGGTCAACGCACGTGCGGCAGGCCCGCGCCTGGGCAAGCAGGTGCAGGTTGCTATTAAGGCATCCAAGTCCGGTGACTGGACCGTGACCGAGGACGGTACCGTCCTGGTCGGCGTGGCAGCTCTGGACGGCGGCCTGGCTCTGGAAGAGGGCGAATACGAGCTGGCAACCGTGGTTGCCGCTGACGCTGAGGGTGCTGAGCACACTGCGGCTGCGGTTCTGCCCGGCGGCTTCCTGGTCCTCAACATTGAGCTGACCGACGAGCTGGTTGCCGAGGGTATCGCCCGCGACACCATCCGCGCTATTCAGCAGGCACGTAAGGACGCCGACCTGAACGTTGCGGACCGCATCAACCTGAGCATCGCGGCACCGGAGGAAACTCTGGCAGCTCTGCGCGCCAACGAAGCGCTGGTGACCGGCGAAACCCTCGCCGTATCCCTGCAGCTGAGCGAAGCAGCCGAGCTGAGCATTAGCGTAGCTAAGGCATAAAACGCCTGAACCGTACGGCCGTCCCGCCCCCTTATTGGGCGGGGCGGCCCGTCGTCTATCCCGCCGCACGGTTATCCCGCCGCACGGTGGGCCCCTGCCGGCACTGGCTGGTTATCCCAGTCCGGCTATCCCAGTGAGGAGAACAATGAGCGAGAAGAACTACCCCGCAATTCCCGACCCCGAGGGCGTGGAGCGGGTCTACGGTGAACTGCTGGCGCGAGCACCCGAAAACAAGATGGCGCCGCGCCTGGACGCCGTAGCGCGCGCCGTCGAAATTCTCGGCGACGTGCACCGTGCCGCGCCGGTCATCCACATCACCGGCACGAACGGCAAGACCAGCACCGCCCGCATGATTGAGGCGCTGCTGCTCGGCCACGACCTGCGCGTGGGCCGCTTTACCAGCCCGCACCTCGAAAGCGTCACCGAGCGTATCTGCATTAACGGCGCACCCGTACCCGATGCCACCTTCGTGCGTATTTGGGAGGAAATCGCCCCCTACCTGCAGATTGTGGACGCAGAGATGGCCTCCCGCGGCGAGCCCGCCCTGACCTTCTTCGAGTCCGTCACCGTGCTTGCCTTCGCGATTTTCGCGGACGAGCCGGTGGACGTGGTGGTGCTCGAGGTCGGTATCGGCGGCACCTGGGACTCCACGAACGTTGCTGACGGCGTGGTTTCCGTGGTCACCCCGATCGGCCTGGACCACACCGATATGCTCGGCGAAACCCTCGCCGAGATTGCGACCGAAAAGTCCGGCATTATCAAGCCGGGCGGCTTCCTGATTTCTGCCGCGCAGGACCCGGAAGCGGCGGACGTGCTGCTCGCCTCCGCCCGCGAGAAGGAAGCATCCTTCGCCTTTGAGGGCGTGGAGTTCGGCGTTGTCTCCCGTGAGCTTGCGGTCGGCGGTCAGCTGCTGACCCTGCGCGGCCTGGCGGGCGAGTACCCGGATGTGCCGCTGTCCCTGCACGGTGCGCATCAGGCGCAGAACGCCGTGGTGGCTCTCGCCGCCGTGGAGGCGTTCTTCGGCGGTCAGCGTCAGCTGCCCGAGGACGTGGTGCGTACCGCGTTTGAGACGGTGCGCTCGCCGGGCCGTCTGGAGGTTGTGCGCACCGAGCCGCTGACCATCCTGGATGCGGGCCACAACCCGCACGGTGTGCGTGCGTCTGCTGCTGCGCTGACTGAGGCGTTCAAGCTGTCGCACCTGCACGCTGTGGTCGGCATCCTGGGTGAGAAGGATGCCCTGGGCATGTTTGAGACCATGCGCGAAGAGTATGTGGACGCTTCGGACGGCACGTTCCGCCTGTACTTGGCGGCGTCTGATTCGCCGCGTGCGATTGCGCCGGAGCGTCTGCACGAGCTGGCGCTGGATGCGGGCCTGGATGAAGACTCGATCGAGGTGTTTGAGCACCTGGACGAGGCGATTGCCACCGCCATGGAGAACGCCCTCTTTGAGCAGGAGTCGGCGGGTGTGCTGATTACCGGTTCGATTACGGTCATTGGTGAGGCGCGTACCCTGCTGGCGGCGCATGAGGAGGCGAAGACCCCCGGCGCTGAGGCTGAGGAGCTGCCGGACGAGCTGGGCGCCGAGGGTGCTTATGCGGGTTCTGCGGGTGCGGCGTCGGCTTCGACTCTGGCTGCCGCGGCGGCTGCGGCTGCCTCAGCTGAGCCGGATGAGCTGCTGGACGGCATCATGGCTGAGCTGGGCGGCGAGTCTGCGGCGGGTTCTTCGCTGGAAGATTCGCTGGGTCTGCCGCTGGGCGACTCGTACACCGATGATTTCTTCGGCGATGATGATTCCGAGGACGATGCGGATCACTAAGGCGACCTGTTGAGGTTGCAGACATGAGGCGGGGTGTCCCTCCGGCTGGTTGTACTGGGCTAGTATTGACCGGTTGGGGGAGTGGCGCCCCGCTTTTTGTGCCTTCGCTTTTTGCGCCTCTATCTTTTTCGATTCTGCCCGCATGTGCTGCCCTCATGCTCCCACTCGAACACATGCACTCTCACGTGTTTCCATGTGCTCTCACCTACCCCCAATCGCTCAAATTCAACCGGTATCGCTCACCCTCACTCACCCAAACCCACCCAAAAATCGAAAAGAACGAAAATTTTCGGGCATCGGGGTACAAAACCGGGCACGCCGTCGCGTCTCGGTGCTATATTCGCTGAGGCGCCGGCCCCAACGTCTGAGGCCGCACCAACACACCCGCACACATACGCATACCAGCGACGGTATGCCACATAGCGAAAGGCACCCATCATGCCCGCACCCTTCACCGATTTGATCGGCACCGATTCGTTCACCGAGTCCCTACGCCAGGAGAACCTCGCCACCTGGCTTTCCGCCACGAATCACCGCTTTGTTGCTGAGCTTTTTGACGGCTCGATTGCCCCGCAGGTCATGGCGGGGTACCTGGTGCAGGATTACCGCTTCCTCGATACCTTCCTTGCCCTGATTGGTGGCGCGATTACTAATGCTGATACTCTCGCGGGCCGCCTGCGCCTCTCCAAGTTCGCGGGCGAAATCGCCGGGGACGAGAACACCTACTTCCTGCGCAGCTTTGAGACTCTGGGCGTGACCGAGCATCAGCGTGAATCCATGCCCGATACGGAGGCGACCACCGGCTTCAAGCGTCTCTTCCTGGATGCGGCGGCAAGCGGCAGCTACGCGGCGATCCTGTCGGTGCTGGTGGTGTGCGAGGGCCTGTACCTGGATTGGGCGTCTAAGGCTCCCGCCAAGCGCCCCGATTCTTTTGTACACCACGAGTGGATTACCCTGCACGACTACCCGGAGTTCCGTGAACTGGTTGATTTCCTGCGCCGTGAGCTGGACCGTGTGGGCCCGTCGGATGCGCAGCGTGCCCGCGAGTTCTTTAGCCGCGCGGTGGAGCTGGAGCAGCTGTTCTTTGACGAGTCGTACACCCACCCGCTGCCCTAAGTAATACCCTTGATGAAACCCCCGGAAGGTTCCGCCCGCCGCTGAGTTGCGGGCACCTCCCGGGGTTTTTGCGTGCTGAAGAGGCCCCGAAAGCGCTGCGAACGTGCCCCGAAGGCACCCCGAAAGCGTCCCGAAAGCGCGCCCATCTGCGTAAAATAGCGCGTCATAAAACAGAACATTTAGGCTGATGGTGTGCCATTTGGTGGTGTGAGAAGTTAGGATAAATGAGGTACTGCTTCCGGGGTGTTGGCTATGCCGCGCCGGTAAGTACCACCGTAAAACACTATCTAAAGGAGTCGTATGAGTACCGCCGCATCGAGTACTACCGAGCCCACCCACGCTGAGAAGGAAAAGCAGCACGGGCACGCGGGAACCCGGGGCCGCTACTCAGACCGACAGCTCGGATTCTGGCTGGTTGGCGCCGGCCTGATTGCACTCATTTCTTCAGCGATTCTGGTGTATGAGCGCCTGCAGATTTACATTGATGCCGGCCACTCCACGGTCTGCGATATCAACGCCCTGCTCAGCTGCGGCACGGTGATGCGCACCCCGCAGGCGGAGGCTTTCGGCTTCCCGAACCCGTTCATCGGCCTGGTGGGCTTCTCGATTGTGGTGACTATCGGCGCCTCGATGATGGCGGGTGCACAGTTCAAGAAATGGTTCTGGGTGTGCATGAACATTGGTTTGGCTGCGGCAACCGCGTTCATCATGTGGCTGTGGTACCAGACGACGTTCCAGATTAACGCCCTGTGCCTGTTCTGCATGATCGTGTGGGTTATGACCATCACGCTTTTTGTGAAGACCACGGTCCGCAACGTCTCGGCGGGGGTCATTCCGGCCTCGCAGTCGATGCGTGAGAGCGCTCGCGGCTGGTCCTGGTTTGCGATTAGCCTGTGGCTGATCCTGATTTTCGGCATTATTGTGATCCGCTTCTTCGAGGTCATTGTGAATATGCTGCGCTAAGCGTTCATCTCTGAGCTCGGTTTGAGGGTTGATACCCCGAACACGCAACGCCCCGGTGCCTGTTGGTGCCGGGGCGTTGCTGTGTCTGCGGGCGGGTGAGGTTGCGCTGGGCTGGGGTGCCGGGTAGTGGGGGAGGCGCCGGTGACCCTGCCGGTGGCGGTCAGCGGGGAAGCGGCGCGGGTGCGTATAATGGTCAGGTATATTCTTGAGCGGCATCGGTCGGAGCGGTCCGCGGGTTTTACCTGCGGCGTCGGTTGCCTGCCGTTCTGCTGGACGCTAGATTCTTGATACCCCTTCGAGGAGAACCGTGAAGACTGCCGGAATTGCCGCAATGGGCGTTGCTGCCGTTATTTTTCTGACTGCCCTGCTGTTGCTGACCGCCGGTCACTTCTCGCTGCTGTGGGTGATTCTGCTGGTGGTTTCTCCGTTTGTTTTTATTCTGGGTGTTCCGTTTGCGACCGGTTCTGGTCCGGAGTACCTGCCGACCGACCCGAAGCTTGCTCAGCAGGCTCGTGAGGCGCGTGATGCGGAGCTGGGTCTGGACTAGTTCCTTCTCTGAAAGTTTTTGAAGCCGGGTGGTGCGTAGTGGCACGCCCGGCTTTGCTGTACCCGCCATGCGCCCGCCGCAGTGTGCCCGCGGCAATGTGCCCGCACAATAACACCTGCCGCAATGCGCCCGCGCATCCTGCCGGGAATTGGAGCCCGGATAGGATGGGCGGGGTGGCTTAGAGGCACCCTCTACCGGGTATAATGGAACACGGTGTCTTGTGCGCCCCGCACGCGCATAAAGATCCCCACCAACGCATCGAGGGAGAGTACCCGAAGAGCGCCGGCTATAAGCCGCGGAGCATAACTGTCGCACCGCGCGTGCCGCCCGCCTCGGCGAAGAAACCCGAAGACCGGCAGGGCGCCCAGGAAGGGTGTGAGCGTGCCGTGCTCGAGAGCGAGGTGGCTGTGACCGTCGCGGCGCGCTCTGCGTTCCGCCCGCTCGCCCCCTACGGCAGAAGCACTGAACGAGATAGTGCCCGGTAGCGCCGATGAATGCGCACCGTAGGGTGAGGCTTGAGCCGCGGTGGCAGCAACTAGGCTTTGCGCTGTATGCGCGCTGTTAAAATCCTTGCGGTGCGGAGCAGGGTGTAACGAAAGAAGATTAATGTCTGACGAGAAGAACGTCGAACTTGGGGTTTTTGAGGCGCTGAACGCCCTCGCGGAGGAGAAGAACGCCTCTGCAGAGACCCGTGAAACTCTGCGTAAGAATGTTCGTGAGAGCTCTGACGCCCAGCAGGGTACTGAGCGCCGCCGTCCGGGTCGACCGAAGAAGGAGAAGGCTCCTGAGGTTCCCCTGGATGAGGCGATTGCTGCCGGCCTAACCAACCTGCGTAACGCTAAGGCTAAGCACGCGCCGGCACCGAAGGTTGCCGCTCCCGTTGTGTCTGAGACCGAGGTTGCTTCTACTCTGGATAGCCTGTTTGAGGCTGCTGAGAAGAAGGCGGCTGAGCCTGCTGTCGCGGAGAACACCGCGAAGGTGGAGACTGTCGAGAAAACCGCGAAGGTTGAGACCGTCGAGAAGACCGCAAAGGTGGAGGAAGTTGTCGCTCCCGCCGCTGAGCCTGCTGAATCTGCCGTTGAGGTGAAGGAAGAGACCGCCAAGGTTGAGGTCGTAACTCCCGCACAGGCTGCTGAGAAGACCGAGGCTACCGCTGAAGCTGCTGAGCAGAAGGCTGAAGAAGCCGCCGCAGAGCAGCCCGCTGAGGCTGCTGTCGTTGCTGAGGAGTCTGCAACCGAAGAGCCCGCAGTTGAGGAGCCTGAAGTAGCTCCCGAGCCGGTCAAGACCATTAGCGACCTGCAGCGCGAAAAGCTGCAGGAGCTGCGCTCGCGTACCCCCATGGGTGCGATGCCGCTGTTCATGGCTCCCGAGCCGGAGGAGCTGAGCGAGCTTGCTGTTGCCGCCAAGCTGGAGCGTGAGGCACGCCGCGCTGCTGCCGAGGAGCAGAAGCGTAAGGAGCGCATGGAGCGCCGCCGTGAGGAGGCTGCCGCTGAGGCTGAGGTGACGAGCCACCGTCGCCGTCGCCGTCGCCGCGGTACCGAAGATATTGAGATTGAGGGCGGCGTTGATGATGACGTTGAGACCGTCACCAAGGTGCGTGCGCCGCGCCTGGCTGACTCTCACGCGTCCAACACTGTGACCGGTGTGCGTGGTTCTACCCGCCTGGAGGCGAAGCGTGTGCGCCGCCGCGAGTCCCGTTCCCTGGGTCGTCGCCGCCACATCGTGACTGAGGCTGAGTTCCTGGCTCGCCGCGAGTCCGTGGACCGTCAGATGCTGGTTCGTCAGAAGGACGGCCGCATCCAGATTGGTGTGCTCGAGGATGGCGTGCTGGCTGAGCACTTCGTGTCCAAGACTCAGCAGGATTCCCTGATTGGCAACGTGTACCTGGGTAAGGTTCAGAACGTTCTGCCGTCCATGGAAGCTGCGTTCGTTGACATTGGACGCGGCCGTAACGCTGTGCTGTACGCGGGCGAGGTCAACTGGGATGTCACCGGTCTGGACGGCGCGCCCCGCAAGATTGAGAACGCCCTGAAGCCCGGCGATTCGGTTCTGGTGCAGGTCACCAAGGACCCGATTGGTCACAAGGGTGCCCGCCTGACCAGTCAGGTTTCCCTGCCCGGTCGCTTCCTGGTGTACGTGCCGGGTGGTTCGATGACCGGTATTTCCCGCAAGCTACCTGACACCGAGCGTGCGCGTCTGAAGAAGATTCTGAAGGACAAGCTGCCCGAGGGTGCTGGCGTGATTGTTCGTACCGCGGCGGAGGGTGCTTCTGAGGAGGAGCTGACCCACGACATTAACCGTCTGCGTGCGCAGTGGGAAGAGATTCAGGAGAAGGCTAACTCCCGCAAGGTGCTGGCTCCGGAGATGCTCTACCAGGAGCCCGACCTGATGATTAAGACCGTGCGTGACGTCTTCAACGAGGACTTCACCGCGATGATCGTTCAGGGTGAGAACGCGTGGGATTCCATTGAGGCGTACGTGACCTACGTGGCGCCGGACCTGGTCTCCCGCCTGCAGCAGTGGGATGGCGACGACGACCTCTTCGACCACTACCGCATTAACGAGCAGCTGGCGAAGGCACTGGACCGTAAGGTGTACCTGCCGTCGGGTGGTTCGCTGGTGATTGACCGTACCGAAGCCATGACCGTGGTGGACGTGAACACCGGTAAGTTCACCGGTAGCGGCGGCAACCTGGAAGAGACTGTCACCAAGAACAACCTGGAAGCTGCTGAGGAGATTGTCCGTCAGCTGCGTCTGCGCGATATCGGCGGCATTATCGTCATTGACTTCATTGACATGGTGCTTGAGTCGAACCGTGACCTGGTTCTGCGTCGCCTGATTGAGTGCCTGGGTCGTGACCGTACTAAGCATCAGGTGGCTGAGGTGACTTCGCTGGGTCTGGTTCAGATGACCCGTAAGCGCCTGGGTACCGGTCTGCTTGAGGTCTTCTCGGAGCCCTGTGAGCAGTGTGGCGGTCGTGGCCTGGTGGTTCACGATCAGCCGCTGAGCGGTCGTAGCGGTGGCGCGTCGGATTACATCCACCGCCATGAGCGTAATGACCGTAAGCGTAGCCGTGCGGCTGCCCGCGAGGATTCTCGTGACCAGCAGAAGCAGGATGCTCTGGAGTCGAAGAAGGCTGAGCGCCGTAACGCTATGGCTGCGGTGGCTGCCGCATCCGCTCATAGCGAGGAAGTTTCGGAGGAGACCGCTTCGACCCGCAAGAAGCGTAAGCGCCGTAAGCGTTCGCGCCGCGCGGAGACCGCTGAGCTTTCGCTTGAGCAGGAGATTCAGGGTATTGCCGAGGCTGCCAGCGAGCAGGCTCACGCGGAGGTTGCTCAGCGTGAGAACAAGGTCGCTGAGGTCACCGAGGGCAACTGGATCGGTGAGCAGGGCGGTTTCTCCCTGGAGCAGCTGGCGAGCGCGTTCGACCGCGTGGAGGAGGAGTCCGCTGAGGGTTCCTCGAAGGATTCTGCTGAGGGCCGTTCGGAGGAGCGTCGTTCGTCCAAGCGTGGCGAGAAGAAGTCTTCTCGTAACCGCCAGCGCCGCGAGCTGACCGATGCGGATATTGCCGCTGTGGAGGGTTCCGGCGCGGGTTCGCTGGAGGACGAGCACCACGTTGACCCGGAGCTTGACCCGCGCTTTACCCGCTCTTCGGATCGTTTTGAGGCGATTCGTGCTGGTGAGGCGAAGGCTCGTGCTTCTCAGAAGGCTGGCCGTCTTGCCCGTGCTGAGGGTGAGTCGTTCCGTTCGGGCCGCGAGGATCGTTCGGCGAAGCGCTCGGAGCACAAGAACGCTGAGCAGCAGAACGCTGAGGCAACCTCCGCTGAGGTAAACTCGGGTGTGCAGAAGGCTCAGGAGTCCAAGCGTGTTGAGCGTGAGGACCTGCGCATTGAGGATGTTCGTGAGACTCCGCGTGCGTCCCGCCGCCGTGCTCGTCGCGCCGCTGATGAGAAGCGCGCCGAGAAGGCAGCTGAGCAGGCAGCCGCAAAGTCTGATAAGGTTGAGAAGTCTGAGCCTCGCACGGTTGTGACCGGCGTGATTGGTGCTCCGGCTGTGACCGGTGTGGTGGGCGCAGCTCCCGCAGCGGTTGAGGTTCCGGTTGAGGAGGCTCAGAAGCCTGCGGCTCAGGTGCTCGGTTCGACCCCGCGTAAGCGTCGCACTCGCCGTGCGGCTTCGAGCGCCGGTGCCGGTGCTCAGGTCGTGACCGTGGACGCTTCCGAGCGTGCTGAGGGTTCCGTGGTTGCTTCCGCTTCTGTTGCGGATGTGGCTCCGGTGTCTGATGACGCTTCGGCCCCTGTTTTGTTCGGCATTGGCGTTGCTGCTGCCGACATTAAGCGTGAAGGTAAGGACGATTAGTCTTTAGCTTCCGATCATCGGACATCCGATGGTGTGTTGTATATGAGATAGCCTCGGTAGGGCGAGCCGGAACTTCCCTACCGAGGCTATTTTTTTCTGTGCGTGTGCTGTGTCATTTTAAAGGCGCTATTAAGAGTGCGGTGCAGTATTAGAGGAGCATCACGTGGTGTCTACGGATAATCCGTGAAACTATCTATTGCGCGGCGCGTAGATCATGCCGTATCCTTAAGGACTGGTGTTTATCTCAGTGAAGCCCTATCGACGCAGGGCCAGCGGGAGACACCGCTCCCACCCGCATCGTCTTCGGCGCGGTCGAGTGATCGGCTGAGTTTGGAACGTGCGGGAGAGAGACACCACCGGTGAGCCTCGCGTGTTGGCTTCGGCGGGCAATCCCGTCGGAACGCACGGGCCGTTCCTCCTTGTTCGCGGTTATTCGACTGGCGGGGGAGGGCGCACAGCAATGAAAGCGCAGGCTGCTCATTCGTGTGAGATTCAAGAAGCAAGTTGTCGAGAAAAGTGAGTCCCATAGTGGCATACGCGATTGTACGCGCTGGCGGCCGCCAGGAGAAGGTTTCCGTAGGCGACCTCGTTACCCTTGACCGTGTTGCAGGCGAGCCCGGCAGCACCATCGAGCTGCCCGTGCTGCTGCTCGTCGACGGTGACAAGGTCACCGCTGACGCAAAGTCCCTGGCTTCCGCCAAGGTTGTTGCTGAGAAGGTTGAGGACCTGCGCGGTCCGAAGATCGTTATTCAGAAGTACAAGAACAAGACCGGTTACAAGAAGCGTCAGGGCTTCCGCGCCGAGCTGACCACCGTCAAGATTACCGCTATCAACGCGTAATCGAAACGACCGGAATTCAACCCTAAGGTAGGAATACAGAATGGCACACAAGAAGGGCGCAAGCTCCACCCGTAACGGCCGTGACTCGAACCCCCAGTACCTCGGTGTTAAGCGCTACGGCGGCCAGTCCGTCAACGCAGGCGAGATTCTCGTTCGCCAGCGCGGCACCCACTTCCACCCCGGCCTGAACGTTGGCCGCGGTGGCGACGACACCCTGTTCGCTCTGGCAGCAGGCACCGTCGAATTCGGTACCCGCAAGGGCCGCAAGGTCGTTAACATCCTGGCAGCAGCTGAGTAATACTCACCGCTAGGGCAGAGGGGGTAGGCGTTAGTCTACCCCCTCTCGCTATGACCTCGAATGCCGTGGATGCCCGCCTGTGCTGGGCTCCACGATGAGGCGCACCCCAACCCGGTCGCGCCTGCCGCCGCATCCGCAGCATGATTGGTGTGTGCCGTGCGGTGGCGAAGTGAAGATTTTCCAAGATAAGGAGAACCCGTGGCAGAATTCGTGGACCGCGTGGTCTTGCATGTATCTGGCGGTCGCGGAGGTAACGGCTGCGTCTCCGTGCGACGTGAAAAGTTTAAGCCCCTGGGCGGCCCTAACGGCGGTAACGGTGGTAATGGTGGCGCGGTGATTCTGCGCGTGGATAACCAGACCACGACCCTGCTGGAGTACCACCACAGCCCGCATCAGCACGCCCCGAATGGCGATATTGGTCGTGGCGATATGCACCACGGCTTTAACGGTGAGGACCTGGTTCTGACCGTGCCGCAGGGTACTGTGGTGAAGGACCGCGAGGGTAATGTTTTGGCTGACCTGCTGCGTGTGGGCGACGAGTATGTTGCTGCCCGCGGCGGTATGGGTGGCCTGGGTAACGCTGCGTTGGCTTCGGCTAAGCGTAAGGCCCCCGGTTTTGCTCTGCTGGGCACCCCCGGTGAAGAGGCTGATATTGTTCTGGAGCTCAAATCCATTGCGGATGTGGCTCTGGTGGGTTACCCCTCGGCGGGTAAGTCTTCGTTGATTGCTGCGATTTCTGCGGCGCGTCCGAAGATTGCCGACTACCCGTTCACCACCCTAATCCCGAACCTGGGTGTGGTGCAGGCGGGCGATGTTCGCTACACCGTGGCGGACGTTCCGGGTCTGATTGAGGGCGCTTCGGAGGGCCGCGGTCTGGGTCACCGCTTCCTGCGCCATGTGGAGCGTTCTTCGGCTCTGGTGCACGTGATTGACTGCGCTACTTTGGAGCCGGGCCGTGACCCGATCAGTGACTTTGAGGTGATTCGCGGCGAGCTGCAGAACTATGAGGTTGACCCGACTGCGGGTGTGACCGTGCCGCTGCATGAGCGTCCGCAGATTGTGGTGCTCAATAAGATTGACGTTCCTGAGGCTCGTGAGCTGGCGGAGTTTGTTCGCCCCGAGTTTGAGGAGATGGGCTTTAAGGTCTTCGAGATTTCGACGGCTTCCCATGAGGGTCTGAAGCCCCTGATCTTTGCGATGGCAAAGCTCGTGGAGGAGGACCGCGAGGCTCGTGCCGCTGCCGAGAAGGAAGCGGAGCGCGTGGTTGTTGAGGCTCCTGTGGTTCGCCCGAAGGGCTTCCGCGGTAAGAAGAAGCAGGAGTTCATTATTCGCCGCGAGGAGCGTAACCTTGAGCCGCTGTTCCGCGTGATTGGTGAGAAGCCTGAGCGTTGGATTCAGCAGACTGACTTCAATAATGATGAGGCTGTCGGCTACCTGGCAGACCGCCTGGCGCGCCTGGGCGTTGAGGATGAGCTGTTCAAGGCTGGTGCTCGTGCCGGTGACGCCGTGGTGATTGGCGAGAACGACAACTCGGTGATCTTCGATTGGGAGCCGACCATGGTCGGTGGCGCTGAGTTGCTGTCCTCCCCGCGCGGTACGGACGCTCGTCTGGAAGAAATTATTCGCCCGACTCGTGCGCAGAAGCGTGTGGAGTACAAGGAGCGTATGGACGCGAAGGCGGAGGCTCGTGCCGAGCTGGAGTCTGAGCGTGTTGCAGGCGTGTGGACCGAGTCGGTGGAGTACCGCAAGAAGTTGAAGGAAGGCAAGGTCGACGAGAATATCGACATGCCGAACGTTGAGGACTAGTAGCTAGGCGTTAGCTGCTGCCCAGACAGCTGTTACCTCGACGATGATTGGTGCCGCGCACCGGGGTTTGCTCCGGTGCGCGGCACTTTCTTATGTGTTCTGCGGTTGCCCCTCACGCAGGATGTGCGCGTCGGAATATGCGGGCGATTATGCGGGTGAGCCTGCGGTGAACCTGCGGTGAACCTGTGGTCGGGCGTGCTGGCTGGGTATTCCACTGGCGGCTTAGCTCACCCCCGTCATTTCGGTTTTTTTGACTGCAAACAGGTAGCATAGAGGGGAATGTACGCGGGCCGTTTTCGGCGTTGCGTACCTTCTGTGTACCTGCCCGCATCCGCACCTGTGGTGGCTCCTTAAGCTGCTGTGGTGCGGTCTCTGTCCCCAGCAAGGACGGCATTTGTGACTGACCAGCCTGTTCACCTTGATTTTGGTGCTCCGAGCACCGAGTCGATTCCCCCACGTACCCCCGGTCGGGTGCGTCTGGGTGTGATGGGTGGAACTTTCGACCCGATTCACCACGGACACCTGGTGGCAGCTAGTGAGGTTGCCGCCGTGTTCGACCTGGACGAGGTTGTGTTCGTTCCGACCGGTCAGCCCTGGCAGAAGGTGGGGGAGCGGCACGTGAGTGACGCTGAGCATCGCTACCTGATGACGGTGATTGCGACCGCGTCGAACCCGCGTTTTACGGTGAGCCGTATTGATATTGACCGTGGCGGCGCCACCTACACCTTTGATACGCTTAACGAGCTGCGTGCCCTGCGCCCGGATGCTGACCTGTTCTTCATTACCGGTGCGGACGCGATCAGCCAGATTATGACCTGGCGCAATGCCCATAAGCTGTGGGATTTGGCGACTTTTGTGGGCGTGACCCGCCCCGATCATGAGCTGGATCCGCCAATGGCTGAGGGTCGTCATATTACGACCCTGAAGATTCCTGCGATGGCGATTTCTTCGACCGATATTCGTCGCCGCGCAGCTGAAGACGCCCCCATCTGGTACCTGGTGCCCGATGGTGTGGTGCAGTACATTGCTAAGTACGGCCTGTACAAGAAGGACGCCTTGACGGCGTACCGTGACGGCTTGCCCCGCGTGAAGGATGAGTCTGGGCAGGCACCCCAATCGACGAATAATGAGGGAACACATGAGTGAAGCTACGGGTTCGAAGCCCTATAGCGAGGACGAAGCGTACCTCTACGAGACGTACGTGACCGAGGACGGCATTGAGGTGCCGCCGCCTACTAAGGTGATGGGTCCGCGCCGTCTTGCCCGTTACCGTGAAGAAGTTGCCGAGTACCTGCGTGCGGCCCGCCGCGGTGAGCCCGCGAAGCCTGTTGCCAACATGGGCTCCGTGATTTATACGAACGCTATTGACCCGCAGGTTCTGGCTGTTCAGCGTCGTTTTGCGGCGCTGGCGGCTCAGGGCAAGATTGACACTGAGGCGAACGATGAGGAGAAGCTGCACGAGCCTGCTCCTCTGACCAGTAGCCTACGTATTCTGCGCCCCGAAGAGATCGCGAAGAACCGTGTGGACGCGACCAGCCCCTCCGCGGTGGATAACCCGATGACTTCTTCGATCCCGGTCATTGCCGTGGTCAAGGAGGAGAAGCCGGAACCTGAGCTGCACCAGTACCTGGTGCGCGATGAGCCGAAGGTTGAGGAGCTGGATAGCTCTGACGTTGAGGCTGAGGCGACCGAGGTCGCTTCCGTTGAGGAAGAGACCGTTGAGGTTGCTGAGGTTGAAGAGTCTGCCGATGAGCTGCCCACCCGCGTGAGCGCGGTAAACGCTCAGGGTCTTGACCTGAGCGTGCTGGATAGCGCCTCCGCAGGGGATACCGTAGATTCGGTGGATGGCGACCCGACTGTTGCTCTGAGCCCGGATGAGGTTGAGGAGCTGCTGCAGCGCATGGTGGATCGTCAGGGTCCCGACGAAGCACTGGTCGAGGAGACTGCTGAAGAGTCCGATAAGGGCTCCGAGGTTGAAGAGTCTAAGTCGGCTGAGTCGAAGTCTGCTTCGGTTGCTTCTGCTGAGGCTTCGAAGGACGCTGAATCGAAGGAAGCAGCGTCGAAGAAAACTGGGGAAGACTCTGCTTCTGCAAGCGCTGTTGAGAAGGCTGAAAAGGTTCTGCAACCTGCACAGAAGACCTCCCTGGCGTGGCTGTGGATTGTGCTGCTGATCGCCCTGGTCGTTGTCGGTCTGATTATGATTTTTGGCCCTAAGTAGGCCGTGAACAATGCACCCCTGTTGCGGGTGCTGCCGGCGGGTGTTCTGCTGGCAAGGAAGGAAAATATGACTGCTGCACAGTCCTCGATTGAGGCTCTGCGCATTGCCGCCCGCGCTGCGGAGGAGAAGCAGGGAACTAACCTGTTCGCTGTGGATGCATCCGACGCGATGGGTCTGATTGATGGCTTCCTGGTGGTTTCTGCCCACAACGAGCGCCTCGTGAACGCTGTTGCGGATGAGGTTGAGGACGCTCTGCGTGAGCAGGCTGACCTGAAGCCGGTTCGCCGTGAGGGTCGCTCCTCGGGTCGTTGGATTCTGCTGGACTTCGGCGATATTGTCGTGCACGTTCAGCACGAGGAGGACCGCGAGTTCTACGCTCTGGATCGTCTGTGGGCTGAGGCTCCGCGTATTGAGCTGGGCGTTGAGAACGAGGCTCCCTTCGACATCGAGGGTGAGACTGAGGAAGATGCTGCACGCATCATTCCCGCTCAGGATGAGGCGTAGGCTTCCGCTTGATTTTTAGCTGATGAGGGGTGGGCCCTGTTGGTGCTGTATGGTGCTGCGGGGTCCGCCCTTCTTGCTTACCCGCCGGGAACTTTTTTAGATTTTTGTGTGCGCTGGTTTGCATCGTTGTCCGTGGTGTGTGTAATATATTCATGTTGCCTCGTTGAGGTCACTAACAGAATATGGGGATATGGCGCAGCTGGTAGCGCACCTGCATGGCATGCAGGGGGTCAGGGGTTCGAGTCCCCTTATCTCCACGTTTTCCTCGGTTGAGGAGCTTTTCGCCCGGTTCTTGTGAATCGGGCGATTTTGCTATCTGCCGATAACTCTCGATAGCCGACAACGCAGTTCATAGTTGAGGAGAAGCGCATGGGAGCGCACGCACATCACGGCCACCACGGGCATCACCATGGGCACAATCATTCGCATGCCCCGAGCCCGGAGGAAGCCGCCTCGATGCGTCCGCGCCTGCTGATTGCGTTCAGCTTGGCGGTCGTTATTGTGTTGGCGCAGGCGATTGGTTCGTTGGTCACGGGAAGTCTTGCGCTGCTGACCGATACGGCGCACGCCCTGGCGGATGCCTCGGGCCTGCTGGTGGCGCTCGCTGCGGCTTCGCTGATGACGCGCCCGGCGACGTCCCGCCGTACGTGGGGTTTCCGCCGTATTGAGGTGCTTGCCGCTCTGGGGCAGTCGGTGCTGCTGCTGGCGGTGGGTATCTACACGGCGGTGGAGGGCGTGCATCGCCTGTTCACCCCGCCGGAGGTGCCCGGCACCGAACTGCTAATCTTTGGTGTGGTTGGCCTGGTGACGAACGCTATTGGTATTGCGGTGCTGGCTACGGCGAGGAATGCGAACTTCAATATGCGTGCCGCGTTCCTGGAGGTGCTCAACGACGCCCTGGGTTCGCTGGGTGTGATTGTGGCGGCTATCGTGATTTGGCTGACCGGCTTCTACCAGGCGGATGCCCTTGCCGGTCTGCTGATTGCGGCGTTGATTGTGCCGCGTGCGGCGCGTCTGATGAAGCAGACGACGGCGGTACTCATGGAGTTCACCCCGGACGGCCTGGACCTGGACGCGATGCGTGAGCATATCTTGAGTGTTGACGGCGTTGTGGAGGTGCACGATGTGCACGCTTCGACGGTGGCGACCGGTCTGCCGGTGGTGACCGCGCACGTGGTGGTTGCCGATTCTTGTTTCCGTGACGGTTCTGCGGTGGCGATTCTGGACCGTATCCGTTCGTGCGTGGCTCACCATTTTGAGGTGTCGGTGGAGCACTCGACCTTCCAGCTGGAGACCGCCGAGCTGGGCGGTCGTGAGCCGGATTCGGTTCGCCACCCCTAGGCAGTACCCGTTTTAGTGACTGTCATAAGTGCTAGGGCGTGAAAAGATGTGAAATATCTTTCATATTTTGCCGGGGTGCTGGTCGACAGTGATATTGTATTGAAGATAATCCAGGTTATAGGTGGGATAACACCTAGCAGATGAATAGAGAGGAGGCATGACATATGGATGCACATCGCACTAAGATTCAGTTCATTCGATACGCAGTAGACACAGGTGAGAGGCCAATTCTGTGTACTGGGGTGGATAATCGTTTGTATTGGTGCAAGAATTTTGATGAGGCAACGAATGGGGAAACCATCGTTAATGAACTAGTGTCGTATGAAGTGGGACGCGCTATCGATGCCCCCGTTCCTTCTTGGGCAATCATGGACCCCGACAAATACGCGGATATGATTGTGCGCTCAAAAGATGGAATTCCATTAACTACTGTATCAAGGAGGCCTCTTTTCGGCTCGCAACATATACATGGGACTGTCCCTTCTTATGCCCTAAGGTATATCAAACGGAATTCAAACCCTGATAGAATTCCTCGTCTTGTGGCTCTCTGGCATCTTTGTAATGCCCGAGATATTCAGATGCTATATCAACCTGAGTGTAAATATTCCATATATTCGATTGATCATGGGTATTGGTTTAGTAGCCAGGAAGGAAATCGAAATATTATAGCTTCTCCAGAAGATTTGGATGGAACTCCTTACGATATTCCTCATCTCCGTGGGAATATTGGAAAAGATAACTGGGATAATGCCATAAAGTCTGTAAGGGATCTTAGTAAACAGTCTCTTGGGCATATACCTGCTTGTATCCCTGATGAATGGGATCAGGGCGGAGTAGCACAGGAAATGGTTGATTATATTCTTAGTAGAGTGGAATATACCGTTAATAAATTAGAAGAAGCAAAAGCGAAGGGATTTTAAGGATGTCTAAAATGTATCATTATTGGACGATTCGATACGTACCTGACATAATGCGCCTCGATACTGTGGGTGTCGGGGTCATTGTCGCCCCTAAATTTGGTCGAGATCCTGTGGGTATAAAGTTTGTTGAAACGGCAAGAGATATTCTTGACATTGGGGGATCTCGTTCCGAGTTTGTGAATTACTTGGCAGACTTTGCGGAAGATGTGAAAAGTCATGGTTTAGATAATTGTCTTTTTAATCGTGACAATATGAGTGTGTATGAATATATTGAACGAGCTCGCCGTCAGAATAGAGGGATGATGCAGATAGATCCGCCTCAGCCGATTTCTGGCACTGATTCTCAGGAACTAGCTGAATATATTTATCGGATGCTAATACATCGACCACCCCAAGAAAATCAAATGTCACATGGTGTGCAACTTCGACGGGAAATTCAGAGTGTCTACAAAGAAAGCGTTGTCATTTTGCCCTATCTTCAGACGAGATATAGGTTGGGATATGGTGTTGATACTAATCCCATGGATGTCGTTGTAGATTTGCCGGAGCATAAATATATAGAGATGACTCGTTCTTTCTCTTTTCGTGATGCATTAGATCAAACCCTTAGTGATCGCCTGGCAGCGTGGTCTAAGAGGGTGGAGTATTTGCGAAGAAATGGTGGTGAAATTTATGATTCTCGAAAAGAGTTAGTCACCAAGGTTGATAAAGATGTTCCGTTGTGTGTAGTTGTGGAGTCGGGAATGTCTGACAAAAGTAAAGAATGGGAGAGTCAGCAGTTGAATATATGGCAAACGCTAGACATTAAAGTTCATCAACGGTCAGATGTATCTGTTCATCTGTCTAATCTTGAAAGGGATATTCAGAATTTAATTGCTTGATATGTTTTTTGTGAATTTTGGGATGTGTAGCCACAGGACATAAAATGTAAATATGCGTTCTGTGGCTACTTATATTCCGAATTATATTTATATATTCTGTTTATTAGAAATTAAGATTTAGGATTTTATCTGTTTGTATCTAATCTGGACAGCGTTGTTGTATTTTGATATTCCCAGTCATGAAAGATACACTCTTTAGGGAGCAAAAGGCGCTCCTCACCCACACACTTTGACAGGCTCGCTGGCAGACTCTTTAGTTTGGTAGCCGCGGCAGCCTGCAACGATGAGCGCCTCAGCCTGGCCGAAACGGAACAGTGGGCGGGCGCATCCTGGAATTTTTGACGAGAACAACCACGATTAGCAGCAGATACGGAACACTATGCATTCACCTATTGCCACTTACCTGACCGAGACCCTCGAGTCGGTCGCTTCTGATACCTCCGGTGAGTTGGCAAACTACATTCCGGAACTTGCCGCCGTGGACCCGGACAAGCTTGCCGCGTCCATCGCCATGGTTGATGGTGAGCAGTACGCCGCCGGTGACTCCGATGTGGAGTTCACGATCCAGTCGATTTCTAAGCCGTTCGTGTACGCCCTGGCGCTCGCGGACCGCGGCTATGATGACGTGCTTACGAAGGTGGGCGTGGAGCCTTCCGGTGAGCCGTTCAACGAGCTGTCCCTGGAGGACGGCTCCGGTAAGCCGCTGAACCCGATGATTAACGCCGGCGCGATTACCACCCATTCGCTGGTGGGTCCTCCCGGTGCGACGCAGGGCGAGCGCATGGAGCGCGTCATTTCTGGTCTGTCTGCGTTTGCGGGCCGCCGCCTGTCGGTGAACGAGCGCGTGTACGAGTCTGAGCTGGAGCACGCGCACCGCAACTACGCGATTGCGCACATGCTGCGCGGCCACGGCATCCTGACCGGTGACCCGACCGTGGCGGTGCAGGGTTATACCCGCCAGTGCTCGCTGATGGTGACGGTCAAGGATTTGGCGTTGATGGCGGCGACTCTGGCGAACTATGGTGTGCATCCGGTGACGGGTGAGCAGGTGGTTCCTAAGACTGTGGTGCGTCAGGTGCTGAGCGTCATGTTCACGTGCGGTATGTATAACGCGGCGGGCGACTGGGCGACCCAGGTGGGTGTTCCGGCGAAGAGCGGCGTGGGCGGCGGCATTATTGGTGCGGTGCCCGGTCAGCTGGGTGTGGCGACGTTCTCGCCGCGCCTGGACGGTCACGGTAACAGTGTGCGCGGTGTGGAGCTGTTCGAGCAGTTCTCGGATGACATGGGCATGCACGTGATGAACGTGCCGACGGTGGCTCGTTCGGCGTTGCGCGCGAACTACCAGATTGGTTCGGGGGATGAGTCGATGCGCCTGATTCAGCTGCAGGGCCGTATCCGTTTTGCGGGTGTGGAGCGCGTGATTCGTGAGATTGTGGAATCCCCGATGGAGGGTTCGAAGGTCGCCCTGGATGTGACGCGCGTGTACGCGGTGGATGAGGTCGCTCAGAGCATGCTCCTGGAGCTGATGCGTCGCCTGCGTAATGACGGGTACAAGGTGTACCTGATTGATAATGACGAGACGATCACGAACACGGATGCGCTGCGTAGCATGGGTGTGAAGGTTCTGACGAACCCGGCGGCGGTGACTTCTGCCGAGTCGGATGCTGAGCGTGTGGCTGAGGCTGACGCCGAAGAGGCTGCGGAGGCGGCGGCACTGGAGGCACTGAACGTGTTGGAATCTGCTGAGAGGGTGCAGCCTGCTGTGGTGGACCAGCCCGCTGAGGTGCAGCCGCCGGTGGCTTCGGATTCCGAGTAGGTTTCTCTCCGCGTACTTAGTCGTACCCGCGTACTTGGTTGTATCCGCGTGCTTGGCAGTACGGTTGCGTGAACTTATGTATTGAGGCCCCTTTCCCGGGCGCGTTGTGAACGCGTTCTGGGGGAGGGGCCTTGCTGTACCTAGAATTGCACCTGTGTTGTAGTTGGAGCTGTAGCTGGATTACCTGGGTTACTTGGATTGTCTGGCGTGCGGGGATTACCTGGCGTGCGGGTAGCTTAGCGCGCTGAGCGTGGTCTTCGGCGAGCTTCGGTGAGCGAGTGGAACGAATGCGTGTAAAGGTTCTTTTATTGCGGCGTTATTAATCATTACGTAATATTTTGAATTTTTCGATATCTAACGGTGGTCTCATCATACACTCATAATATGAACACTGTTCCACACTCAGAAATACCTATTGCTCCTCGTCAATCCGCTATTGCCACCCCGGCTACCGACCAGGCGGTATCAGGCGACTCTGCCCGCGCCTCCATAGGGCGACGGGAACTTTTGCGGCATGTTGGTACCTTTGGTCTGGGCGCGGTGGGCTTCGGCGTGCTGGGTCTTGGCATGACCGGCTGCACCCCGTCCGCGACGGAAGGCACCCACGGAGCGTCGGCTGGCGGGTCTGCCTCGGGTAGCGCGTCGGGTAGCGCCTCTGCGACTGCTTCGGCAAGCTCGGCGGCTACCCCTTCCGCATCTGCGACTGGCTCCGCAACGGGTACTGCATCCCCGACTGCTGTGGCGTCTAAGACTGCGACTGCGACCTCGTCGAACCCGGTTCCCGCAGCGCGTGCCTGGACTGGCCCGCAGACCGGCCTACCCGGTGAGGGCAAGTATATTGCGTGGACGGTCGATGACGGAGCCGACCCGGAGGTGGTGCGCGCTTACGCAGAGTTTGCCCGCCGTACCGGCACGCGCCTCACGTTCTTTATTAATGGTCAGTACCCGGCGTTTAGGCAGCATCGTGACCTGTTGTTGCCGCTGGTGAAGAGCGGCCAGTTGCAGATTGCGAACCATACGTACAGCCATGCGGCGTTGACGAGCCTGACGGATGAGCAGATTGTGCGTGAGCTGACCCGTAATGATGAGGAGATTATGCGGCTTTTTGGGGTGTCTTCGAAGCCGTATTTCCGCCCGCCGTACGGGTATTATGATGCGCGTGTGTTGGCGGCTGCGGCGTCGTGTGGTTTTACGCGCCCGGTGCTGTGGTACGGGTCGTTGGCGGATTCGTCTAATATTTCTTCGGCTGAGGTGTATGCCTATGCGGAGAAGTACGCTTTGGCTCAGCATATTGTGATTGGGCATTTGAATTATCGGGGTGTGGTGTCTGAGCTGGACCGTATTCGGGCGTTGTTGGATCGGCGCGGTTTGACGACTGTCACGATTCGTGACTATTACGGGTAGTGCGGGGGAGTCCTGGCGGGGGTTCCGGTGGGTATACTGGGAGGCATGATGAAGCTTCCTCAGAACCCTATCCTTCGGCAGGTGCACCGTTTCCGTGAGTCGCTGCTGCTTCTGCTGTATTATTCGCTGTCTTTTTTGGGCGTGCGGTGGGTGCGCTCGGGGCATCCGCGTGTGGCGGCGGTGTGGTCTGTGGGTTTGTGGCTGAATTTGGTGGTGCGCGGTATGGGTCAGCTGGTGCGTATGCTGGTGCCGGTCCTGCAGGATGCGGAGGCGCGCCGTGCTCGTGCTGAGCGTGCCCGCGCCTACCAGCCGCGCTAGCCCTGCTTCCGCAGGTTCTTACCCCGCGCGGATTCTAGGCTGATATGACGGAGCCCCCTTGTGCTGGAAATAGTACGAGGGGGCTTCGCCATAAGAACGGGCAGAAGCCTAGTGCTTCTTCTTCGGCTCGCACGCCACGCCGTCACCATCGGAACCAAGACCAGGACGGTAACCGGGCTCGCCACGATGCAACGGTGCCGCACCAGCTGCACGTACCGCATCACAATTCTTGTAATAAACACTCGACTGCGCCGGAGCCTGCTGAACAGGCTGAGCCGGTGCCTGCTGAGCAGGAGCCTCAGCCGCCGGAGCCTGCGCGGGCACCTGCTGGGCGGGCGCCTCCGTAGCTACCGGCGCCTGCTGAACAGGTTCAGCCTGCTGCGCGGGAGCCTCAGAAACCGGAGCCGCCGGCGCCTGTGCGGAAGGTGTCTCAGCCGCCGGTGCCTGCGCGGGAGTCTCAGTCGTCGGAACCGGAGACGGGGTTACCGTCGGAGAAGGAGACTCTGAAGGAGTCGCAGACGCACTCGGCGTCGGAGAAGAACTAGGGGTAGCCGAAACGGAAGGGGACGCAGAAGCAGACGTCGACGATGACGAAGCAGAGGGCGTAACCTTCGGAGCACGAATAGACGAAGAGCAGCCGGTCAGCAGCAGAGCACCCGCAAGAACACCAGCGGTCGCGGCGTGAATTTTCAACACAATATTCCTTTATAAAGTGAGTGGACAAGGGTGTTCACCGTAGAACACAAACTCAAGTGTAAAGGAAAACTATCTCACCCGCAGGTCATATTGAGCCTTTCAAACATTCTGACAAGGGAAGAAACGCCAACCTGGCACGGCAAAGCCCCTTGTACCGGTTCACACAGGAACCGGCACAAGGGGGCTTCGCTATATATTCGCTATATCTAGGGGGCACCAGCCGGAGGCGCTAGGGGAGTAGCGCCTCAGAAAGAGGCGGCGGGAAAACAGGCTAGGAGCAGTTGCCGTTCACATCGCAGGACGCGCCAGCAGTAGCCGAGCCTGCCTCCGCGGTACCGTCACCCGCCGCGTCACCCGAGGCGCCCGCTAGGGGGTTCAACAACTCAACCTGATGGGTCTGCTCCCACACATGACGCAGCGCCTGCACCAGCGCCTCCGCAGGCTGCGCACCATTCACCGCCCACTTCGATTCAATCAAGAAGAACGGCACACCGTTAATGCCCAGCTGGCGCGCCAACTGCTCATCAGCACGCACCTGCTCCGCGTAACGGTCGCTCTTCAACACTGCCTCAACCTCGGCGGTGTCCAAACCAATCTCAGAGGCGATATCCAGAATCGACTCGTGATCCTGCACCGAACGGCCCTGCGTAAAGTACGCCAGCTTAAACGCCTCCTGCGCCGCCGACGCCAAACCCTGCTCCGCCGCATACTGAATCACGCGGTGCGCATCAAACGTATTACCGTAGCGTGCCTGCCGCCAATTGAAATCCAAACCTACCTCGCGGGCACGCTCCGCCAACGACTCCTGGCTCGCAATCGCCTGCTCCAAGGGCATGGAGTACTTCTTAGCAATCAGCTCCGGCAGCGAACCAGCCGGATGCTCCGTAGCCGACGGGTCCAGCTCAAAACTATGCCACACCACCTCAACCTCGTCACAGTGCTCAAAGTCGGCGAGCGCCTGCTCCAGGTTACGCTTGCCCACGTAGCAGAAGGGGCACACAATATCGGACCAAATATCAATACGCATGGTATCTATTCCTTTCACACTCGGATGCGGCGCACCGCCGCGACTGTACGCTCACCTAACACCCCTGCCGCCGCGATTATTCCCCAGCTTTTATTCCCCAGTATTCCCCCAGCGTTTATTCCCGCCGCTAGTCTTCAAGCTCTCCCGTGTGCCCTGCCGCGTGCCGCCCCTTATAGAAGATGTACGGATAAGAAGCCCCGGCGGGGACAACGCCAAAAACGCCAGCAGAGTTGGCGCGTTTTGCAGATTCATGGCGTGAATTGCTGTATTGCTGGCGTCTTTTGCTCCGTATAGTAGTAACCACAAGGCAACGGAAACCACCGAAAAGCTCGGCGGAATCCACTAGCAAGTTTCTAAAATTCAAGGAGAACACATCATGGCAACTGCACTCATCACCGGTTCTTACGGTGGCCTCGGCACCGAATTCGTCAACATCCACGCGGCAACCGGCGGCGACGTCATCCTGGTTGGCCGCAGCCAGAGCAAGCTCGACGCACAGGCAGCACAGGTCGAAAAGGACTACGGCGTGAAGGCATACACCATCGCCGCTGACCTCTCCACCGAAGCAGCCGCCCAGCAGATCTTCGACGCGTGCCAGCAGCTCGGCATCCTGCCCGACTACTTCATCAACAACGCAGGCTTCGGCGGTCAGGGTGACTTCGCTCGTGAGCGTTCCATGGAAGATGACATGTCCATGATCGCCGTGAACATTGAATCCCCCACCCGCCTGCTCAAGCTCTTCCTGCCCGAAATGATCAAGCGCGGCTCCGGTAAGGTCCTCAACGTCTCCTCCACCGCAGCTACCATCCCCGGCCCGCTGCAGGCAGTCTACTACGCTACCAAGGCGTACATCACCAGCTGGTCTAACGCCCTGTGGCGTGAGGTTCAGGGCACCGGCGTGACTGTCTCCTGCCTGATGCCCGGCGCTATGGCAACCGGCTTCGCGGCAGCGGGTGGTCTGGATGATACTAAGCTTTTCGCTAACGCTGTTTCCCCGGTGCAGGTTGCGAAGGAGGGTTACGACGGCATGATCGCAGGCAAGATCAACGTTGTCTCCGGTCTGGTCGCGTGGCAGAAGCCTCTGATTTCTCTTTCCCCGATGATGCCGCGCAAGGCAATGCTGAACTTCGTCTACGACCAGCAGATTGCAGGTAGCGCAAAGAAGTAACCGGCAACCACCGGCACCTGAAGAACCGCCCCGAACTCCGCCCCGAACTTGAGGCGAACACTCCGCCAACCCGCACCACACCCGCCGCGGGATACGCCACGCGGGAAAGATACAGGGAAGATACACCCTATGAAAACCTACATACTGGATGCCCAGTTCTCACAGCTCTTCGTCGCCTTCGGTATTGATCCCGGTGAAGTGCTCCGCAAAGCGGGCCTGGCGGAAGACCTCTTCAGCCGTTCAATACCCGCCCTGTCCGGGTCCGACTATCTAGCTCTCACGGAAGCAGTAGGGCAGTTGGCGCCCTCCGAGGACTTAGCGATCCGCCTGGCAACATCTGACGGTGTTGAGCGTTTCAGCCCGCCCATATTCGCGGCGTACTGCGCTCAAAACGGTCAGCGGTGCATCGAACGGTTAGCTCAGCATAAGCCCCTCATCGGGCCGATTCGCTACCGCCTCGAAACCCTGGGGCAGGAAAGCACCCTCTACATTGAGGCAGATGAACCCGGAATCCAGATCCCCGCATTCCTGGCTGAAAGCGAACTCGCTTTTATCCTGCACATTATCCGCTCAGCAACCAAAGAGCAGATACAGCCCCTTCGAGCGGAAAGCGTCTACCCGGTCAGCTCCTCCCTCGAGAAGCTGCTCGGTGTGCCGGTAGAAGTGACCGGAGTCAACGCCATCACCTTCAAACTCTCGGATCTGCAGATTCCCTTCATCTCCCACAATGAGAGCATGTGGTCCTACTTTGAGCCGGAGCTCTCACGCAGGCTCTCGCAACTGGAGGTGGACGACAGCACCTCGGCTCGAGTGCGTGCCGCCCTGGTGGAACTTCTCCCGGCAGGGGAGAACACCATCGAAGACGTAGCCCGCAAGCTCGTCACCAGCGCCCGAACCCTGCAACGGCAGCTCTCTGAGGAAGGCACCACCTTCCGTAAGCAGCTCAACCATGTGCGTCTGCTCCTTGCCAAGCAGTACCTATCCACCACGGATATGAGCATGGACTCTATCGCGTTCATGCTCGGCTACCTTGAAGCTAATAGTTTCGTGCGCGCCTTCACCCTCTGGACAGGTACCACGCCCGCGGCATACCGTACCGAACACCGTCACGCGTAAACCTACGCGGCAAGACGCGGGTGCCATACGAATGAATGCCTTGTGACGTGAATGCCCTGTGATGATGCAAAACCCCCTCGAACCGGTTCTTCCGGTACGAGGGGGCCTTTACTGTATCTAAAGATGTAGCCGAAGCGGCTAGCGGCGGGCAGTTGCCGAAGCGCTCGTCGTAGCAGCCGGCGCGGTCGTCGCCGCCGGAGCCGCCGTCGCACGAGCAGGCGGAGCAGTCGTTGCTGCCGGAGCCGTAGTAGCCTGCTGGCTAGCCGCTACCTCATCCTCATAGCGGGTCGGAGCCTGAGTCGGAGCCTCAGTAGTAGGCTCCGGGGTAGGGGCCTCGGTGGTCGCCTCAGGTGACGGGGTGTTCTCCTCCGGGGTGGGGGTCGGCGAAGGAGCCGCCGCCTTAATCTCTTCCTCGGATGCGTCACCGTAGTAGTCGCGAATCGTCACCGCAGTCAGGCCGCGGTCATCGAGCAGACCCTTCACCTTATCCAGGATCGGGATGATCGTCTCGTAATTCAGGTGACCCAGCACAATCTGCTGCGGGAGCATGTAGCGGATGCAGCGCGTGTAAATCACGCGGGCGCTCGTCTTCGCCTCATCGCCGGTAGTGCCGTTCCACATGACCGGGCGGGTAAAACCAATCTCGCCGGCAGCCTTCAACACTGCATCGTTATAGCGGCCGTAGGGCGGGCGGAAGTACGGCTTCGACGAGACACCAAACATGCTCATAATCTCGTCTTCGTTACGCTGCAACTCTTCCTTCACACCCTCAGCGTCCAGGGTGGTCAGGTCGGCGTGGTTGTACGTGTGGTTCGCAACCTGAATCTGGCCGCTCTGAACCAGCGGACGCAGCAACGACACATGCTCCTTAAAACCGGTGTACGAAGCGTTAATGAAGAACGTCAGGCGAGTATTCGTGCGCTTCGAGAACTCAGCGTAGCCGCGAATCGCCTCCGGGCTCGCACCGTCGTCAACAGTCCACGCAACATACTTACCCTCACCAATGAGAGAGTTGCCGATACCGGGCCATTCGCGCGGCTTATCAACCGGGTTGCCAGCAGCGGCAACCGTCGGCGAATTCGTGGGTGCGGGGCGAGTAGCAGCAGTAGTCTCGCCGCCAGCCTGATACGGAGTGAAATTACCGCTGGTGCCGTCGTAGTCATTTGACTTCTTCGAGCAGGCAGCAATCAGCGGAAGCATAGCGGTGCCGAGCACAAAAAGTCGGCGGTTAGGCTGTGAGTGGGTCATACTCTCCAGGATAACGCCCCCACCTGCAAGGAACGAATCTGAACAGCGAATACACCCTAAATAATGTGCACATCACACCGTGCGCTCAGCACCACAGTATTAATAGGTATAAAAACTAGGTATAAGAACACAAAATCAAGAAGCCTCAAGCCGGTAACGCTCCGCTAAACTAGTTGGATGGAGAATCTGGGCACTCACGAATTGCGCAACCTTGTGAACGATGCTGCCGACGAGGCAGTCAACATCGGCTACCGTGTTGCAGACCGGCTGCACAGGTGGCGCGAAAAGCGCGCCATCGCCGCCGGCCGCGAACCTATCCTTGTGCCCACCGAAGGCTACGGACGCGCCCCCTCCGACGGCAACCCCGGCTGGGTCCGCATCATCGCCCGCGCACTCTACAAGACGGTCAGCCTCGAACGCCTGCTGCAGGTCGTAGAAGGCACCCAAGACACCGCCAACCCCATGCGCGGCTGGCGCTCCTTCACCGCAATCGCAATGTCCGATGCGCCCGTCACCATCGTCATCGACGGCACCAAGTACGAGGCGTACACCGACCGCGGCGGCGTGCTCGACGTCAAACTCAGCATCGATCTGGAACCCGGCATTCACGAAGTCATCATGTACGTGCCCGGCTCCCGCGCCGTAGCAACCAGCGTCTACATCGTTCCCGAAAGCCAGAAGCTCGGCGTCATCATGGACGTCGACGACACCGTCATGGTCACCATGCTGCCGCGCCCCCTGGTTGCCGCCTGGAACTCCTTCATCCTCGACGAGCACGCACGCATCCCCACCCCCGGCATGGCGGTCATGACCGACCGTATCCGCCGCAGCCACCCGGATGCGCCGTTCATGTACCTGTCCACCGGCGCCTGGAACATCCCCCCAACCCTGCGCCGCTTCCTCAGCCGCAACGGCTACCCGCGCGGCACGTTCCTGCTGACCGACTGGGGCCCCACCCCCGACCGCTGGTTCCGCTCCGGCACCAACCACAAGGTCGAGTCCCTGCGCCGCCTCGCCGAGGAATTCCCGCAGATGAAGTGGATCCTCGTCGGCGACGACGGGCAGCGCGACCCGTACATCTACAACGGCTTCGCGGTACGCTACCCGGACAACGTGGCGGCAATCGTCATCCGCAACCTGACGGTGGGGGAGACTATGCTCGCCTCCGGCCGCGTGTGGAGCGACTACCGCGCCGAACAGATGATGCGCTCGCCGCTGTGGATTGAAGCCACCGACGGCGTAACGCTGAGTAAGAAGCTGCGTGAGCTGGGCCTGATCGATTTCTAGCCGGTCGTGTTTCTCCTGCGCGTCACCGGTTGCTAAAACCAGCCCCGATACCCAGTAAACCCACCGCAAATACCGCGAAATACCGGTATATGCGGTGGGTTTTGCTGTTTCAGAGGAATTAACCAACTTAAACCCACGACACACCGGCTCATCAAAAAGAGTTAAAAATCTTTTCTACAGCTTTAATCACACAGCTTAAAGCCGCTCGAAGGGGGTTAACCCTCTCCTTTAAGAAAGTCCGTTCTGCTTTAAAACCGCGCCGTTCCGCGCAAGAACGCGTGAGAGTTAAGATCTCTTTAAAATCAAGCCCGAATCTGCCGGGTTTTATGCCCCCGAAAGCATACATGAGGTTAACCGAACCTCAACTTGGCGGGCGAATGAACCCTTAAAAATCCTGACCAACTTAAACCCCACCTGTGGATAACCCGGCGCACCCCGCGAAAATCCAACGAACTAGCCCCGCGGCAGGGTGTGGATAAGCTGTAGACACCCCATCTTAAGTGGGTTCAGCTGTGGGTTTATCGAACGAAACACGCCCCTCACACCACATCATCTTGTGGTGCAGAAAAATCTCGACACTAGATGTAGTATTAATACTCGGTTCCACCACTACGGCATTTTTGAGCGTCCTGCCCCCGCGCAGGAAACCGCCACACCCCACTAGGAGGGGTAGCGGACGGCACCGCGCTCACCGTCAACACCACGTGGTGAACCACAGACGAAACACGCCAGATTCATTCACGAGATAACCCCGCCTGAGCGGGAGAAAGTAAGAGGCATTCCCATGGTAGTGACCGTGTACACCAAGCCGCAGTGCGTCCAGTGCAACATGACCTACCGCGCCCTCGACGCGAAGGGTATCAGCTACACCAAGGTTGATATCACCGAAGACGCTCAGGCCCTCGAAATGGTCAAGTCCCTCGGCTACATGCAGGCACCCGTCGTCATCGCAGGCGACGAGCACTGGTCCGGCTTCCAGCCCGACAAGATCAACGCTCTGGCAGCGTAACAACCCAGCCGAAACCCGCACCAACGGGAATCGGCACGGAACTCACACCGGCACACGAGAATAAGGAGTACACGTTGAGTACCACCCTCACGCCCAACCCCGTCGACGAGCACGCAGAAATCCGCAAGATTCTTATGGATGCACGCAACGCCTCCGAGGGTCGAGCGACCGAGGTCCTGGACGACACCGCGCCGCTCATCGTGTACTTCTCCTCCATCTCCGGTAACACCCACAAGTTCGTGGAGAAGATCCGTGCCCGCCGCCTCCGCCTGCCGCTGCGCACCGGCGAAGACACCCTCATTCTTGATGAGCCGTTCGTGCTCGTCGTCCCCACCTACGGCAAGCCTGAAGGCGCCGGTAACGTTCCCCCGCAGGTGGTTAAATTCCTGAACGTGGAGCAAAATCGCAACCACATGATCGGTGTGATTGGCTCCGGCAACACCAACTTTGGTCCGCTCTTCGGTATCGCGGCAGACATTGTCGCCAAGAAGTGCGATGTGCCCGTGCTCTTCAAGTTTGAGCTCATGGGCACCGATTCAGATGTAGAAAAAGTCAACGAAGGATTGGAAGCATTTTGGACGCAAAACTGCCCTCAGCACTAGAAACTCTCGGTGCGAGCCACAGCGGCAAGAGCGTGCCCGAGAAGTTCAAGGGTATGAGCTACCACGAACTGAACGCACTGCTGAACCTCTACGATGAGAACGGCCAGATTCAGTTCGATGCAGACCGCCAGGCTGCACGTCAGTACTTCCTGCAGCACGTCAACAACAACACCGTCTTCTTCCACGACCTGGAAGAGAAGATTGAGTACCTGATCGAGAACCAGTACTACGAGCCGGAACTCTTCGACAAGTACAACTTCCAGTTCATTAAGAACCTGTTCAAGCGCGCCTACGCCGTGAAGTTCCGCTTCCCGACCTTCCTGGGTGCCTTCAAGTTCTACACCTCCTACGCGCTCAAGACCTTCGACGGTCAGCGCTACCTGGAGCGTTTTGAAGACCGCGTCTGCATGGTTGCACTGCTGCTGGCAGAAGGCAACGAGAAGCTCGCCGAAGACATCGTCGACGAGATCATCTCCGGCCGTTTTCAGCCGGCAACCCCGACCTTCCTCAACGCAGGTAAGAAGCAGCGCGGCGAGCTCGTCTCCTGCTTCCTGCTACGCATGGAAGACAACATGGAGTCCATCGGCCGCTCCATCAACTCTGCACTGCAGCTCTCCAAGCGCGGCGGTGGCGTGGCATTCGCCCTGACCAACCTGCGCGAGTCCGGTGCGCCCATTAAGAAGATTGAGAACCAGTCCTCGGGCGTTATCCCCGTCATGAAGCTGCTGGAAGACGCCTTCTCCTACGCAAACCAGCTCGGCGCACGTCAGGGTGCCGGTGCCGTGTACCTGCACGCACACCACCCCGACATCTACGCCTTCCTGGACACCAAGCGTGAGAACGCTGACGAGAAGATCCGCATCAAGACCCTCTCCCTGGGTGTTGTCATCCCCGACATCACCTTCGAGCTGGCGAAGAAGAACGAGGACATGTACCTCTTCTCCCCGTACGATGTGGAACGCATCTACGGCGTGCCCTTCTCCGACATCAACGTCTCCGAGAAGTACTACGAGATGGTCGACGATGCACGCATCACCAAGACCAAGATCAACGCGCGTGAGTTCTTCCAGACCATCGCAGAGATCCAGTTCGAGTCCGGCTACCCGTACGTGATGTTCGAAGATACCGTCAACCGTGCGAACCCCATCGCCGGTAAGGTCATCATGTCCAACCTGTGCTCCGAGATCCTG
>ERZ772770.24-NODE-24-length-36838-cov-5.25417_pt1 | contig 36838 bp, 34 predicted proteins | sample MGYA00511361_ERZ772770 | MGnify/ENA primary metagenome ERZ772770 (study PRJEB29015, sample SAMEA2738026) | human oral metagenome | biome: human oral; feature: human-associated habitat; material: saliva | place: China | collected 2251 ... | reverse complement strand
CTCCGAGTTGGGCTTAATCAGGGTGGGCTTGTGCTCACCGGCGACGGTAGCAATCAGCGGTGCCTCAGAGGTATCAATAGCAATCTTGCCCTCGTAGCCGGAGGCGCGCAGTGCCGCCACCAGCTCGGAATAGTAGGTCGGCTCCAGGCCCGGAGGCAACGAACCAGCTAGAACCACCCAGTCGGCACCCTTGGACCGCTCAACCACCAGCGCATCCAGCTTCTGACGCAGTTCGGCGTCAAAAACGGTGCCGGGGGCGTTCAGCTTGGTGGTGGTGCCGTCCGGATCAACCACGGTGATGTTCGAGCGAATCGGCTCACCGGTGGGCAGGTTAGCGAATTCAACATCCACAGCCTGCAGTGCGGTCAGCACCGGGTCGGCGGCTTCACCGGGCACAATGGCGAGGGTCGGCACGCCGGAAACCTGCAGGGCGCGGGAAATATTCACGCCCTTGCCACCGGGATCCTGTACGGCACCGACAGCACGCTGCACGGCGCCGTGAGCCAGGGGTGCACCGAGTTCAATGGTGCGGTCCAGGCTGGGGTTGGCGGTCAGAGTAATAATCATTAGGCAATCACAATCTCAACATTTGCGGCCTCGAGTGCCTGGCGGAGGGCACCTTCGGGCTCGCGATCAGTAATGAGGGTGTCAATATCCTCAAATCCGGCGAAGCGGACCAGGGATTCCTGACCGAACTTCGCGGAGTCGCAAAGCAGGACCACGCGGCGGGCTGCCTTGCAAATTGCGGTCTTGACGATGGCTTCGTTCATGCCGGGGGTGGAGATGCCGAAGTGGGATTCGATGCCGTTGGCACCGATGAAAGCAATATCGGGGCGCATGGTGCCGAAGTGCTCTGCGGCGCGTGCGCCAACAGCAGCCCAGGTCATCTTGCGCAGCTGGCCGCCAACCAGTTCAAGGGTGACGCCCTCTGCTTCGGCGAGCTTGACTGCAATGTGCAGTGCGTGGGTGATGATGATGCGGTCGTTGCCGGTCTTGAGACTGAAGTTCTCAGCGCCGATGTGGTCGGCGAGAATTTCGATGGTGGAGCCTGCGTCCAGGACGATGGAGCCTGCCTCGGAATCGCGCAGCATCTGGTATGCCTTGGTGGCAATGCGGCGCTTCTCGGGGGTGTTCATGCCCTGTCGGGAGGAGATGGAGGACTCCAGGGAGGTGGACTGCTCAATGGTGACGGCACCACCGTGGACACGGCGGAGCTTACCTGCTTCTTCCAGTGCGGCGAGGTCACGACGCACGGTCTCCATGGTCACATCGTAACGGCGCGCAAGGTCAGCGCCGTTGACACGACGTGCGGAGGCAACAAGCTTTGCAATTTCGGCACGGCGTTCTTCTGCGAACATAAATCTGGTGTTCCTTTGGACTAGTGGGAGGAAATCTGTGCGTTCTTTTCTGCGTTCTGCTCGGCTTTTATGACCGTGAGAGACATGGTTTCAGTGAGCCGGCAGAGCGCTTGAGGGTAATACTTGATTTTATGTGGGTTTTTGTGGGTAAGTCAATATAAAACGCTGTATTTACCGGAATATTACCCGAACGTTCCCTACCGAAACCACACTATGTTGGGAACCACTGCCTGTTTATGTCTGTTTGACCTAATGAGCTGTTGGGTTTTCCGCCCCCACCATCCGCGCCCACTATCCACACAGCGTCAAACACCTACGCTGCGCCTCAATAAGGGCAACTGAGGGCAAAAAGTGGAGGCGCCGGCTCCGAGAACCCTCGACGAAAAGCCTCGCCAAGAACCCTCGAAACCAGCGCCTCCACCGGGCACAGAACCTTACTTACCTGTACGTTCGCGGCGCACGCGACGCCAACGGTGCACACCCAAAGCACCCGCCGCACCCAGCAGGGCACCCGAACCGTTCATCAGCACATCTACCGGGTCGCCGGTGCGATCAGGCATAAAACTCTGAATCGTCTCAATGCAGGCGCTGACCAAAAATCCCGAGTACAGCACGTGCGGGCGAACCTTCGGCTTGAGCAGCAGGGCGAAAAGAAAACCGCCCGGAATAAACATGATGACGTTCGAGAGCTGCTCGATGCTCGAATAGGTAATGAACGCAGGCAGCCAGCCCTCGGCGTGGCCGGTATCCAAAAACTGCGCCAGGCGGCCGCCCATCTCGTTATCGTCCACGTGCACGGGGGCGAACACGATACTCGCCACCGTCGCACAGTACAGCGCCGTGACGGGCCAGAGAATCAGCCGCCACACGCGAGCGCCGGAGCGACCGCTACCGGGTTGTGCTTTACCAAACAAGGCGACCTGCCTCATCAAACTGCTTGGTCGAGTCCCACGCGAACAGGCCCGGCACGTCAATCGTGAGCGGTTCGGCGTTCGGCACGGTCACGGTCCACTCTTCACCGGCTGCTGCGGAGAGAGCGCGGCGGATAAAGCTGCCGTGGCTGACGGCAATAATCTTCTGGTCGCCCGAGGCTTCAGAGAGTTCACGCACGATATTGCGCAGGGTACGCACCGCACGAATGTACACGTCACGCTCGGATTCCACGTTCGGGTAGTAGCGTTCCGGGGCGCGGCGTTCGGGGGCGGGAATGTCCAGGCCCTCGCCGGCACCGTAGGCGCGTTCCACCAGCTCGGGGTAGGTCTTGTGTACCTGCAGGTCGAAGTGCTCGCCGACCAGCTGCGCTGTCTCGTAGGCGCGGGACAGCGGCGAGGACACCAGCACGGTGAATTCCAGGCCCATGTCGGCAAGCTTCTTGCCGGTGGTTCGTGCCTGCTCGCGGCCGGTGTCATTGAGCGGAATGTCGGTGATGCCCTGCATCAGGTTCGCCTTGTTCCAGTCGGTCTGGCCGTGACGAATCAGGGTGAGGGTCGTGTTCTCGGCGCCCGCCGGGACCTCTTCGGGGCCCAGTTCGGGTTCCAGGTGCTGTACAAGCAGGCGGTCGATTGCGTCGTCCAGGTACTGCAGGGGCACCTCGGTCAGGGAGGCATTCACCGGGATCGGGTAGATACCGTCCTCGTTGAGTAGTTCGGGGTGGTGCTCAGCGACCAGGGCGGTCATGGTCATAGCGATCAGCATGCCGTGCGCGGCGACCACAACGGTCTGGCCCTCGTATTCGCGGCGGACGCGGTTCAGCGCCGCGAGGGAGCGGGCGAGGAAGTCCTTCTTCGGTTCCACGTTGTACGCGTTATTGGACTGACGGGAGGCGAGAATCAGCTCGCGGGTAGCGACCTGGCCTTCCAGGTCGCCAAAGGAACGTTCCTGGAAGCCGTCAACGGCACCGCGGTAGGGTACGCCCAGGCCTTCGGCTACAATTTCGGCGCTTTCTACGGCGCGGGAAAGGGGTGAGGAGACGATAGCGTCCACGGTGGTGCCCTCAGCTGCTGCCTGCTGCAGGGCGCCGATAGCGGTGCGGACCTGCTCCCTGCCGGTGTCGTTGAGGGGGATGTCGGTGCCGCCCTGGAAACGGTGGTCAATGTTCCAGTCGGTCTGGCCGTGGCGCAGGAAGATGATGCGGGTTCCTGCCTCGGGGTCGGCTACCGGAGTGATGATGGGGGTGTTCTGTGCGTCGGTCATCCTTCTAGTATGGCACTGCCTCCATGCAGTTCAAGGCCGCCGCGCAGTTCAAAGCCTCGGCGCAGTTCAAGGGTGTGCGGCTTATCCTTTCTGCTGAGGCGCGTTCATACCGGGGTATCGCTCATACCGCGGTATGAGGTGCGGGGCGGTTGAGCGCCCGGTCGGGCGAATTTTTTCAGGGTTTTCCCATATTTTTCAGCCCCCAGACGGAGGGGTGAGCCGCCAAGAAGCTGAGATGATAGAAGGGTACTTCCGTTAGTTCATACCCAATGAAGGTTGTCATGACGCAGAATCCTCAATCCCAGAACCCGCAGTTCCAGGCTCAGAACCCGTACTCAATGACCCCTCCGCAGGCGGCGCAGCCTGCCGGTCAGTATTCCGCTCAGCCCGGTCAGCAGAGTCAGCCTGGTCAGCCTAACCAGCAGGCGGGCTACTATCAGGGTCAGCAGGGCTACCCGGCTCAGGCGCCTCAGCAGATGCAGCAGGCGCCCTTCGCACGCGGTGCGATTATTTCTGCCCGTAACCTGCACAAGTCGTACGGCAATAACCCGGTGCTGCGTAACGTGAGCCTGGATATTTTCCCCGGCGAGTCCGTGGCGATTATGGGTCCTTCCGGTTCCGGTAAGACCACCCTGTTGCACGCGCTTTCGGGCATTATCAAGCTCGATGCCGGTTCTGTGCTGTTCAATGGCCCGACCGGTCAGGTGGCGGTGGAGTCCCTCAGCGAGCGTGAGCGCACCTCCCTGCGCGCTAACTCGTTTGGTTTCGTGTTCCAGCAGGGTCTGCTGGTTCCCGAGCTGACCGCGGAGGAGAACGTCTCTCTCGCAGCGATGATTGCCGGTGTTCCCCGCCAGCAGGCGCGTTCCATTTCGGCTGATCTGCTGAACCGTCTGGGTTTGGGGCAGATGCTGGACCGCCGTATGGGTGAGATGTCCGGTGGTCAGGCTCAGCGTGTGGCGATTGCCCGCTCCCAGGTGAATGGTGCCCCCGTGACTTTCGCGGATGAACCGACCGGCGCGCTGGATTCGAAGACCGCGCGTGAGGTGATGGCTCTGCTGCTGACCATGATTCCGCAGCAGGGTAAGACTCTGCTGGTGGTGACTCACGACCCGAACGTGGCGGCGGCGTGCTCCCGCGTGGTGTACCTGCAAGACGGTCAGATCGTGAGCGATCAGCGCAATAGCCAGGGCGGTGTTCCCGCGCAGAACGGCTTCCAGAACCTCGGCGCTCAGTCTCAGGCAGGTGCATAATGCAAATCTATGCTCTACTCGCCAAGCGAACCCTATGGAGTTCGCAGGCGATTCTTCCCGTGCTGGCTTTTGCCGCCTCCTCGGCACTATTTTTGACGGTTGCCGGTGGTGTTCAGGCGCTGAGTACGTGGCTTGAGCACGCCAACGTTGACCACGAAATGATCAACCTGATGGGCATTCAGAAGCTCTACATGGGTTTGGCGTGGGTTGCCGCTCTGGTGCTGATCGTTCCGCTCTTTACCCTGGGCGCTTCGGCTGCTCGTTTGAGTGCCCGCCGCCGTGATGAGCGTCTGGCGTCCCTGCGTCTGATTGGTGCCTCCACGACCCTGATTGTGGGTCTGTCTGTTGCGGACGCGCTGGTGTACTCTCTTGTGGGTTTCATCATCGGTCTGCTGCTTTACCTGGTGCTGATTTTCCCCTTTGGCGCCCTGCACTTCATGAACGTTCCGCTGGGTGCTGAGAATATGCTCCTGCCGGTAAGCGTGATTTTCTACTGCTTCCTGGGTTGTATGGTTCTGGCGGCTCTCAGCTCCCTCTTCGGCCTGGCGAAGGTCAGCATTAGCCCGCTGGGTGTGCGTACCCGCGCGAAGGCTGGTTCCGCCGGTTACATTGCTCTGGGCATCGGTGTTGTTCTGGTCATTGCCGTGATGATTCTGGCATCGACCTCGAAGGGTTTTAGCATGTTCTCGCCCTTCCAGGACGGCGGTGCCGATAGCGCTATGAAGAACCTAGCGATTTTCATTGCTCTGCCGGGTCTGCTGATGATGGTTGCTATCGACCTGATTGGTACCTTCCTGGTGTGGGCGTACGCAAAGATTCGTGTGCGCATGACCCAGAAGGCGTCGGTTCTGCTGGGTTACCGTGCGGTGCTGGAGTCCCCGCGCGGGGCGTGGCGTCAGGTTTCGGGTGTGGCACTGTCGACCTTCTTGGTGACCTTCTTCGGCCCCATCCTGATTCTGGCGGGTGAGATGAACAAAACGGCGAAGGAGGTAGGCCCCGCCGCCGGCCCCTTCATGACCATCATGGCTGACATGTTCCAGGGCATGCTGCTCATGCTGTTCTTCTCGTACCTGCTGGTCACTCTCTCCGCAGTGTTGAACCAGAGTGCCGCCATTTACGAGCGTGGTTCCCTGTACTCTTCGCTGAATATGATGGGTACCCCCACGAGGCTGCTGCAGGCCTCGCGCCTTACCGTGGTCTTCGGTCCGCTGGTGCTCATCAGCGTGATTTCAGCTCTGCTGGGTCTGCCGCTGACGGCTTTGATTGCGGCGCAGGGTCTTCCCGGTGGGGTTCTGGCGAAGATGTTCGGTCTGACCTTCGGCGCTATTGCGCTGGGTCTGGCGCTGGTCTATGCGGGCCTGCTGGCGACCATTCCGTTTATGCGTCAGGTGACCCATAAGCCGGTGTCCGCTCTCTAAGCTGTTTTAGTTTCTGCCCTCCCGTTGCGTCCGTTCTGGATGCGGCGGGAGGGTTTCTTCATGTCTGCTGATGTGCTGTGCGCTTTTGTGCTGCGTGCTTTTGTGCCCTTATCCGGTTTGCGCTCTGCATGTTTTCTCACGCACCGGGCCACCGCTTCCATAGCCTAAAGCCCTGTGAGAGACTGACATTATGTTTGAACACACAGTACCCTCCGATTGGTTCCCCCGCTGCGCAATCTTCGACTGCGACGGCATCCTCCTCGACTCCGAGACCGTCTGGAACGATGTGCAGCGTGAGCTTTTCGCCCGCTGGTCTGTTCCCTTCACCGAAGAGGTGGAGCACCGCCTCACCGGTCTGGCGGCAGCCGATGTCGCCGAGGAGCTTGCACTGCTCTCCTACGAGGCGCAGAACGGCCAGAAGCCGGACACCGCCTCCGCAGAGTACGCCGAGCACCATGAACGCGTGATGAAGGATCTGCTCACCACCGAGCACGAGGTCATCAGCTCCGGCGTGGACCTGATTGAGGGTGCGCAGAAGTTCCTGGGCTTCCTGAGCGAGCACATGCCGGTTGCGGTGGCGTCGAACTCCACCGCGAACATTCTGACCCTGAAAATGGAAAGCTACGGTTACGCCCCGCTGGTGCGCACCTGGGTCAGCAGCAACGACGTTCCGGCCGGTAAGCCCGCCCCGGACATGTACCTGGAGGCGGCACGTCGCCTCGGCTTTGAGGGCCACGAGGCGCTGGCGTTCGAGGACTCCCCCGCGGGCGCGCAGGCGGCACGTGACGCCGGTACAAAGGTCATGATTTACGTTCCGGAAGGCACCGACCCGGCAAAGGCACCGGCCGGTTTTGGGCGCTTCGATTCGTTCAATGACCCGCAGCTCTGGGAGGCGGCACGCACCTGGATCGCCAAGCTTGAGGCAGCTCAGCAGTCTGAAGCAACGCAGGGCTAAGTAATTAGCGCCCCCTCCCCCGGTATGAAGAAAGACCCCCGGCCCGCTCCTCAAGGAGCAGACCGGGGGTCTTCTATGTCTTATCAGCCGTACCTACAGTACCTACAAGGCCTACAGGGGCACGAGCTTATCGGCGCATAACCTTCTTCGCCAGGAAGTTGCCGAGGAACTGAACCAGCTGAACCAGGACGATAATAATCGCCACAACAGCCCAGGTGATCTCATCGTTAAAGCGCTGGTAGCCGTCCACAATCGCGATCTTACCCAGACCGCCAGCACCCACGTAACCGGCCATAGCGGACATATCCACCACGCCGATAATGAGGAAGGTGTAACCCAGGATCAGCGGGCCAAGCGCCTCCGGAATCATCACGGTGAACAGGATGGTCATCTTCGAAGCGCCCATCGCACGAGCCGCCTCAATCACACCCGGGTCAATGGAGACCATATTCTGCTCCACAATACGGGCAATAGCGAATGCTGCGCCGAAGCTCATCGCGAAGACCGCCGCGTTCACGCCCAGGCGGGTACCCACCACGGCGCTAGTCAGCGGGCCCAGAGCCGCAATCAAAATAATGAACGGAATCGGGCGAATCACGTTCACCAGAATGTTCAGGACCGTGTACACGAAGCGGTTCTGGAAGATATTACCTGCACGGGTGGTGTACAGCAGAGCACCCACAATCAGGCCGACCAGACCTGCACACAGCATCGTAATAGACACCATGTAGAAGGTGTCGCCGATAGCCGGGAGCAGCTTCTCGGGCAGGAACTCAGACCAGTCCGTCTTCGAGGCAGCCAGCGGAAGAGTAGTAGCAAACATTTAGCGCACCTCCTGCACGCGGGTGACGGTCTTCAGCTCGGCAACAGCGGCATCAATACTGGTGATTTCACCCAAGAGTTCCAGGGTGAGGGTACCGTACGCCTTACCCTGCAGGGTCTCGATACCGCCGCCCACAATGTTGAAGCGGACGTTACGGGCGCCCAGGTAGGACAGCACCTTACCGAGCTCCTGGTTACCCTCCACGATTTCAACGTTGATGAGGTAACCCTTGTGGTTTGCGCGCAGTTCAGCCGCTTCCTTGCCGGTGGGGGCAAGCTTCACGGTGGTTGCCACGAACAGCTTCGCCACGTCGGTCTGCGGGTTGGAGAAGACATCGTACACGTTGCCCTGCTCCACCACGCGGCCGGACTCCATAACTGCCACACGGTCAGCGATAGTGGAAACCACATCCATCTCGTGGGTAATGACCACGACGGTCACGCCCAGTTCACGGTTGACCTTCTTCAGCAGTGCAAGCACTTCATGGGTGGTTTCCGGGTCCAGCGCGCTGGTGGACTCATCAGCCAGCAGCAGGGCAGGGTTGGTTGCGAGCGCACGAGCAATGCCCACACGCTGCTTCTGACCGCCCGAAAGCTGGTTCGGGTAGTGACCGGCGCGGTCGGCAAGACCCACGAACTCGAGCATTTCCAGGGCACGAGCGCGGCGGTCCTTCTTAGACCAGCCGGCAATCTTCAGCGGGAACTCGACGTTACCGAGCACGGTGCGGGAGTTCATCAGGTTGAACTGCTGGAAGATCATACCGATGTTGGTGCGTGCTTCACGCAGTTCGGAGTCGCGCTTACCGGAAATCTCGAAGCCGCCAACGGTCAGGGTGCCACTGGTGGTGGTTTCCAGGCCGTTAATGAGGCGGACGAGGGTGGACTTACCGGCGCCGGAGTAGCCGATGATTGCAAAAATTTCACCGCGGTTAATGGTGAGGGAGACATTGTCGACAGCAACTACTGCCTTGGGGCCGTTGCCGAAGACCTTGGAGACTCCGTCCAGAACCACCATGGGCTCGGTGCTGTCACCGAAGCTCTGTACCAGTTCACTCATAAATTTGTATCCGTTATATGTCGTGGTTGGGGCGTTAAAGGGCCTTAACGCCGGTACGCAAAGGACGGTAAGCCTGTTATGACCCGCATCGGGTGCTTAGACTTACCGCCTTTGCGTATGCCTAGAGGAGGCGTGTATTCAGAAGATTACTTCTTAGCGCGCAGCTTGGCTTCTTCGTTAGCCAGGGACTGACGCAGTTCGTCGGTGCTTACGTTGACCTCAACAGCGGTGCCGCGGGTCTCTTCCTGGACAACGTCCATGACGGCCTTAGTGTGGAAGAGTTCGACAATCTTCTTGTAGGTCTCGTCGTCAGCCTTATCCTTCTGAGCAACGAACAGGTTCACGTACTTGATAGCGGAGGGGTCGGTCTTGGGGTCGTCCTGCGCCAGAGCGTCTGCGGGCTTCAGGCCTGCATCCTTGAGGAAGTCGTTGTTGACGACAGCACCGTCAGCGGACTCCATGCCGACCACGGTCTGGGTTGCGTCAACGGGGGTGACCTTCACCTTGGAGGCGGAGGTGTCAACGTCGTCGATGGTGGGTGCGTCAACGTCAGCGTTCTTGAAGGTGACCAGACCGTTGGTCTTCAGCAGCTTCAGTGCACGTGCTTCGTTCACGGTGTCGTTCGGGATAACGATTTCGCCGCCCTGGGGGATGTCAGCCAGCTTGGAGTGCTTCTTGGAGAACAGAGCCATCGGGTAGATTACGGTCGGGCCGACGATCTGCAGGTCCTTGTTGGCGCTGACGTTGTAGTTCGACAGGTATGCGATGTGCTGGAAGCGGTTCATGTCGATGTCACCGGCGTCCAGTGCGGGGTTCGGCTCGGTGTACGCGCTGAACTCCTTGTACTCAATGTCGATGCCCTGCTTCTTAGCTTCTTCCTTCAGGGTCTTGTTGAACTTCTCAGAGCCAACCACACCGATGGTGACCTTCTTGGAGCTGGAGGAAGAGGAGGAGGAGTTGGTGGAACCGCAGCCTGCCAGGCCAATGACCAGGGGGACAACTGCGAGTGCAGCAGCAAACTTCTTCACGGCTATGAATCTTTCTGTTGAATGATGATGCGTTCCGCCGGGTGCTGACCTTGGTACTAGCACATCCGATGGTAATGATGATGGGACAATTACAGCACGGGCGGGGGCGGGTGTGGAAGTTAAAAGCCATTCATGAGACACAGAACGTCAAGGTCGTCATATTTTGTCACAATTCGTCATGTAGTGATTATTCCCAGGTCACAAAGCATCACTGACGGTGTATTCAGGCGCACACAAAACGCCGGCCCGGGTACAAAAACCCAAGCCGGCGTCCATATTACCCACCCATTACGGGAGTGCCCACCCGTTACGGGCGGGCGGGCAGTCAACCGGTGCTACTGGCAACCAGTACTACTGATCGAACTCGCCCGAAGCAATCAACTGCTCACGCACCTTACGGCGCAGAACCTTACCCAGCATCGAACGAGGCAGGTCATCCACCACCACGATGCGGCGCGGAACCTTATAGCGGGTCACCTTCGAATAGCAGTGCTCACGCAGAGTATGCTCCTGCACCACTCGGCCCGGGGCGGCAACCACAGCGGCAACGACCATCTCACCACCGGCGGGCAGCGGAATGCCCACCACCGCCGCATCCGCGACCATATCGTGCTGCTTGAGGGCGACCTCAACCTCCGTCGGGGAGACGTTGAAACCGCCGGTAATAATGACTTCCTTAATGCGGTCCACAATCTGGATGAAGTAGTCCTTATCCAGGCGCACAATATCGCCGGTACGCAGCCAACCATCGGGGGTGATGGTCTTCGCCGTCTCGTCCTCACGCTTCCAGTAGCCAGCGAAACGCTGGGGGCCCTTCACCCACAGCTCGCCCTCTTCGCCATCGGGTACGTCTTCACCGGTTTCCGGGTCCACCACACGAATATCGGTGGAGGGGAACGGAACACCAATAAAACCGGCGCGGCGAGTGTCATTGAGCGGGTTGCAGGACACCAGCGGCGCGCACTCGGTCAGGCCGTAGCCTTCCACCATGAAACCGCCGGAAGCTTCCTCCCACTCGGCAACCAGCTCAGGCGGCAAGTTCATTGCCCCGGACACCGCGTAACGGATACCCTCCAGGGACACGCCGCGCTTCTTCGCCTCATCCATGAGGCGACGATACACCGGCGGAACCGCAGGAAGAATGGTCGGGCGGGTCTTCTTCATCGCCTTCAAAATCAGGTCCATATCCACGGTCGGGAACAGCACCAGGCGGGCACGGCACAGCGACGCAATCGTCACGCCCAGGGTCATGCCGTACGCGTGGAACAGCGGCAGAACCGAGTAAATCACCTCGTCATCGCCCGGGTTAATCCACGCCTCACCCATGCGACCATTAGACTCCAGGTTGCGGTGCGTGAGCATCACGCCCTTCGGCAGACCGGTCGTACCCGAGGTGTACTGCAGCAGCGCAATATCGTGCGCGGTCGGGCGGCGATGCGCAGGGTCAATACGCTCACTCTTCACCAGCTGAGCCCACGACACCGTACCCGGTGCAGGCCCGGTCAGCTTCTCACGCGAAGCACGCGCACTCTTCAACGGCAGCTTCAGCGCGGTACGCATCAGCGCGGGCATCGCCGAAATCATGTTCACCGAATAGATATGGTTCGGGCGGATATCCGCCGGAAGACCCGTAATATGCGAGGCGATCTTATCCCACACAATCGCGACCTTCGCGCCGTGATCCTCAAACATGTGGCGCAACTCCGCGCCCGTATACAGCGGGTTGTGCTCCACCACAATCGCGCCCAGGCGCAGAATCGCGTAAAAGGCCGCAATATGCTGAGGGCAATTCGGCAAAATCAGCGCCACACGGTCACCCGGCTGCACGCCCGCCACACGCAGGCCCTCCGCCGCACGCTCAATCTGATCGCCCAACTCAGCGTAGGTCGTGGTCGCACCAAAGAACTCCAACGCCACCTTGTGGGGTACGGTGCGAACCGCCTCGTCAATGAGATGGCTCAGCGACGTCTCAGGTAGCTCAATATCGCGGGCAGTCCACGAAGAATAATTCTTCAACCAGGGGCGATGCGCCAACGGATGCGCGCCAGCAGATGCGCCAGCCGACGCGCCAGCGGGGGATGCAGGTGCCACCGCATCCTGCAGGTTCGTGTTCTTCTGAGCCTCAGTCATGCATTGATTGTGCCTTCCCACACCCTCACGCTTCAACTCAGCGGCGCGTCTTTCCACACTGAAAATCACGCCGTACACCCACCCCAGATACCGCAATAAACACCGAAACACTCAGGTAAATCCAAGCAACTCTGGGATACTTAAAGCATGAGTAAACGACAGCAAGACATCACCGACGAGCAGTTCAAGAAGCTCCTCCGCGAAATTTCCAAACGATTCGCTATCGCCGGAGGAGTCGTCATCCTGTTCGGAATGGCCATCATCGCACTTGCTTACCTCCTGGGAGGAGCCCACTAATGCGCACCCCGCAGCGCCCCACCGGCGAGACCTTCAACCGCATGACCAACGGTTCGGTCTACATGCCCGACGCCGAATGCGCCGCACAGTTCAAGCGCATCTACGCTGCCACCGTCCTCGCCGAAGAACACTACGCCCGCGGCGAGCACGCACAGGCGATGCATGTCTACCGTGAACACCTCGGCCACCTGGGCGAACACGCTCACATCCGCCCCGGCGCACGCTTTGACTACGGCGTGAACACTTACATCGGTGACGGTTCCTTCTTCAACTTCGGTGCCGTCTTCCTGGACGTCTGCCCGATCCGCATCGGCTCCACCGTGCTGGTTGGCAGCAACGTACAGTTCATGACGCCCACCCACCCGCTCCACCCCGGCGACCGCGCCGACTACTGGGAAGCAGGCGCACCCATCACCGTTGAAGACAACGTGTGGATCGGTAGCGGAGCTATCATCTTGGGCGGCGTGACCATCGGCAAGAACTCCGTGATTGGTGCAGGCACCGTTGTCACCAAGGACGTCCCCGAAAACTCCCTCGTGGTGGGCAACCCCGGCCGAGTCATCCGCACCCTGGACGAGAATGAGCGCCCCGCACACCCTCACACCTTCTCCGCAGAAGCCATGGAGGAGGCACGCGCCTTCTACGCTGACCGCAACCGCTAAATCAGCACCCAGGATTAGATTCAAAGGACTTAATGAACGCACAGAACAACACCCCGCAGCAGCGCCCGGCTGCCGCGGCGTCCACGCCTACCGAAAGTGACCTGTGGGAGGCGGCATTCTCCTCCGACGACCCCACCGTGGTCCTGACCGATGAGGAGCTGAACGCGGCACGCCGCGCCCACGAAAAAGCTCGCGAGTCGAGCTCTTCGGCGCAGTCCTCCACGCAATCCTCGCAGGATGCAACCCGCCCCCTCACCGAGACGGCTACCGCAACCCAGCCGATCCTCTCCCCCGGTGCCACCTCTCAAGGCGCAGAATCCGGCGCTGACTTCGGCGCACCCGGAGACGACAACCTCAGCTGGCTCGACAAGCCTGCAGCCCCCAGCACGGACAACGTACGCGGCGGCGCAACTACCGCCCCCGCTACCGCACCCGCTGCAAGCTACGAGGTGCCCGCACCCGGCAACGCCCATGCGGCATCGAGCGCCCCGCAGACCACCCCCGCGGCAGATGACCACTTCGCCATCCCCACCGCAGGTGAAGCCGCCGGTTCGGAGCCCATCCTCACCGCCGCAACCGCGCTGTCCATGCAGAAGAGCCGCTACTCCCGCATGCACCTGCTGCCCGGCCTGCTCGGCTGGCTGATCACTCTCTCCCTCATGGACGGTGGCCAGTGGGCTATCCAGTCGTGGCTGACCCTGACCGGTCAGACCGAGTCCATCGAGTACGCCTCGGTGGTCTCCCGCCTGTTCAGCGGCACATCGAACGCCGTGCCGGTCGCGGTGGCGTTGAGTGTGCTCATCTTCTTCGCCTACCTGGTGGGCGGTTACGCGGCCGGACGCATGGCACGATTCGCCGGCGTGAAGCAGGGCATCGCCGTATGGCTCTGGCAGATTATGGCGCTCATCCTCGGGTCCCTGGCGACCTTCCTCGCACCTCAGCTGTTCCAGAACGGTGTCGCCTCCCTATCCCTGCAGAAGCTGATTGCGGGCGATTTCGCGAACGGTCTGCTGGCGGTTCTGCTGGTTCTGGCGTTGAGCTTCCTCGGCGCTATCCTCGGCGGCCTGTGCGGACGCCTGTACCACCGCCGCGTGGACAAGTACCCGAGCGACCAGGTGGCACGCGAGGATGCCTAGGCTTCTGCGCACCCGCACCTCGTTGCGATAGGCATAAACCGTACAGAAAACCTCCGGTACCTTACGAAAGGTACCGGAGGTTTTCTGTATCTGCATGACTTAATCAGCGCAATAATACGACGCTGACTAGCTAAAACATACCGCCTAGTGGTCCAGCAGCAGTGCAGGCTCCTCAAGAATCGCAGCCACATCAGCCATAAAACGAGCCGACAGGTCACCATCCACCACACGGTGGTCGAAGGAGCCGCCCAGGGTCGTCACCCAGCGAGGAATAACCTCACCATCAACCACCCACGGCTTCTGCTTGATCGTGCCGAAGGCAATAATCGCCACCTCACCGGGGTTAATAATCGGGGTACCCGTATCAATACCCAGCGAACCGATATTCGTAATGGTCAGGGTGCCGTTCGCCATCTCAGCGGGCTGAGTCTTACCCTCACGGGCGCGAGTGGTCAGGTTGTTCAGCGCAACCGCCAGCTCACGCAGGGACAGCTCCTGGGCGTCCTTAATGTTCGGAACCATCAGGCCGCGCGGGGTCGCCGCGGCAATACCCAGGTTCATGAAGTGCTTAATCTGGATTTCGCTATCGGTCCAGGTCGCGTTGACCTGCGGGTTACGCTCAGCAGCCCAAATAACCGCGGCGGCAAGCACCAGCAGCGGGGTGACCTTCACGCCCTCAAAGTGGCGGGACTTCTTCAAACGCTTCACGAACTCCATGGTGCGGGAGGCATCAACGTCCACGAAGATGGACACGTGCGGGGCGCTAAACGCCGAGGAAACCATCGCCTTCGCGGTAGCCTTACGCACGCCACGCACCGGGATGCGCTCAATGCGGTCACCGGGGGTGGTTGCGGGCTGCCAGAAGGGCTGGCGGGCGCCGCTATGCTGCACATCGCTCAGGTGCGCCACATAATTCATGAGGTCCTGCTTGGTCACCTGGCCGCGCGCACCGGTAGCGGTCACGTTCGCCAGGTCAACACCCAGCTCCTTTGCAGCAAGACGCACCGGAGGCGGCGCGAGGGTCGGGCGGTGCGGAACCTGCTCGGGAGCCAAAGTCGGCGCGGGAGCCGCTGCGGGCTCGGGCGCCAGACGCTGCACCACCGAGTTCAGCGGGGTGTTCTCCACAAAGCGGGAGGCACGCTCAGCCAGCTCGCTCAGCAGGCCCTGGTTGCGATTCACCGGGTCGGTGGGGGTGTGCGCCACGGGTGCCTGAACAGCCGGTGCGGCCGGTGCCGCTGCAGCCGCTGCGGGCTGGGTTGCGGAGGCGGGGCGCTTGCGGGCGCGACGCTTCACCGCATCCGCCTTGGGGCCGGAGCCGACCAGCGCGGTGCCGGACTCAGCCTCTGCCGCGGCGGGGGCTGCCGGGGTTGCGGGTACGTCGCCGCCGCCGGAGATGCTGATAATCGGGGTGCCCACCTCAACGGTTTCGCCTTCGGCAACGAGCAGCGCCTCGACGGTGCCGGCGAAGGGTGAGGGAAGTTCCACGACGCTCTTCGCGGTTTCAATTTCGACGAGGACGTCGTTGATGGCGACCTCAGTGCCGACTGCCACCTTCCAGTTGAGGATTTCTGCTTCGGTCAGGCCTTCACCCACGTCAGGGAGCGGGAAAATCTGGGACATTTTTACCTCTCACTAGGGCATATACCCTATACGGAATATTCTGTGCGGGATTTCAACCCGCCATAGCGCAACACGCTGATACGTCAGATCAGGGAATGCCTAGTAGTCAAAAGCGCGGTCAACCGCCTCAAGAATGCGGTCAATATCGGGCACGTACTCTTCCTCAACACGGGAAACCGGGTACGGCATGTAGTAGCCGCCCACACGAATCACCGGCGCCTGCAGGCTGTAGAAGCAACGCTCCGTAATCGCCGCAGCCAGCTCACCACCCATACCACCGAAGGTCGGCGCCTCGTGCGCAACAATCAGGCGGCCAGTCTTCGCCACCGAAGCCGCAACGGTCGGCACATCTAGCGGCGAAATCGAGCGCAGGTCAATGACCTCAATCGAACGGCCATCCTCCACGGCTGCCTCTGCAGCAGCCAGAGCAACCGGCACCAGCGGACCGTACGCAACGATGGTCGCGTCCGTACCTTCACGCACCACCTGGGCGCTAAACGGATCAAAGGAAGTGTCGCTAAAGTCCACTTCGCCCTTGAGCCAGTAGCGGCGCTTCGGCTCAAAAATAATGACCGGGTCGGGGCACTCAATCGCCTTGCGGGTCATCCAGTACGCCTCGTGCGGGGTCGAGGGGGTCACAATGCGCAGACCCGCGGTGTGGGCGAACAGCGCCTCCGGGGACTCGGAGTGGTGCTCCACCGAACCAATCACGCCACCGTACGGAATGCGGATAGTCACCGGCACCGTGTACTGCTTATCGGTGCGGTTGTGGATCTTCGCCAGCTGGCTTGTGATCTGGTTGTAGGCGGGGAATACGAAGCCGTCGAACTGAATCTCCGGCACGGGGCGGTAGCCACGCAACGCCATACCGATGGAGGTGCCGATAATGCCGGACTCGCCCAGGGGCGCATCCATGACGCGGCGGTTGCCGAAGCGCGCCTGCAGGCCCTCGGTCACACGGTACACGCCGCCGAGCTTGCCGATATCCTCACCGAGCATGACAACGGTGCGGTCGGCTTCCATGGCGTCTTCCAGGCCGCGGGTAATCGCCTTGGCGAGGGTCAAACGTTCAATTTTCTCGCTCATGCTTACTCCTCTTCAAAGCCTGCAACGTAGTTACGGTAGAACTCGCGGTCGTCTTCCACCTGCTGGTGTTCCTGCACGTAGACACGGTCGAAGAAACGCTCAAAGTCGGCAACTTCGGAGTTCAGCACTGCCTCACGCACGCCGGATGCGACCTGCTGCGCAGATTCTGCAACCTCTTCGAAGAAAGCATCGTCGGCGTAGCCGTTATCGCGCAGGTGCTTCTCAAGGCGAAGCATGGGGTCGCGGCGCAGGGGACCCTCCAGGTCGGCGTCGGTGCGGTACTTGGTGGGGTCGTCCGCGGTGGTGTGCGGGCCGAGGCGGTAGGTCTCAGCTTCAATCAGCACGGGGCCTTCACCGGCGCGGATCTTCTCCATGGCGTAGCGGGTTGCGGCGAGCACCGCGAGAACGTCGTTGCCGTCCACACGGATACCTTCAAAGCCGTAGCCTGCGGCGCGGGTGGACACCGGCACGCGGGACTGCACCTCGAAGGGCACGGAGATAGCCCAGCGGTTATTCTGCACGAAGAAGAGCACCGGCGCGTTATAGGAGGCGGCGAAAACCATGGATTCGTGGGCGTCACCCTCAGTGGAGGAGCCGTCACCGAAGTAGACCGCCACTGCGGGCTTCTGGGTGTCCTCGGCGGGGTCGGTTGCCTGGCCCTGACCGGTGCGGCGGGTGCCGGTTTCAGCCTCGATGTCGGCGTCAAAGTTCAGACCCATGGCGTAGCCGACGGCGTGCAGGGTCTGGGCGGCAAGCACCTTGGTGTAGGTGTGGAAGTTGTGCGCCTTCATGTCCCAGCCGTGGGTGGTGGAGCCGCGGAAAATGGTGATCAGGTCGCGGAAGTCCACGCCACGCGTCAGGGCGACGGCGTGCTCACGGTAGGAGGGGAAGATGTAGTCGTTGGGTGCGTAGGCGAGTGCGGAGCCGACCTGTGCGGCTTCCTGGCCTCGGCTGGGCACCCAGAGGGCGAGCTGGCCCTGGCGCTGCAGGGCGGTTGCCTCGTCGTCGAATCGGCGGGTGGTGTACATGAGGCGGTATGCCTCGCGCAGGGTGTCTGCGTTGACGTCTTCGATGTACCGGCTGTAGGTGGGGTGTTCGTGTACGGTGCCGTTTTCATCCATGAGCTGGATGCGTTCGGGCACTCCGGGGTACTTGTCGTTCTCGTGCATCTAACCTCCACACGTGACGAGGGCTTGGCCCTCAGCGGCTTGGGTTTTAGTCTCAACGTTCACCTGATGGTGCAGGGTTTGAGGTGTTCCAGCGAGCCTGTGAGGGTCTGGGCATATGTAGTTACCAGTCTACTCTTTTCGGCTTTATCTCGCGGCAGTTACGCTGATAACGCAGTGTATTGTGCCCTGTCATTCACTATTTGAACATCATTAAATTAAACCTCCCATATATTCTTTTTACGGAATATACGGGAGGTTTAATTTAACTCTTGAGAGCTTTTTCGAGCCATCATTTTTCCCGCGCGAGAACCATTTGAAAAGCCCAAACGAACCTCGACAAGGGAAAATAGTACATTGTTCAACTAGGGTTCGACCAGGGCAGGGTGGGCACCCCCACCCCTTCACACGATGCTCTAGAGCCCCTTCGCGAAGACCTCACAGAGCGAGAGGAAACGGTCATTCGCCTCCACCTCACCGATGCTCACACGAACACCCTCGGTACCAAACGCACGCACCGACAGCGCATGCTCAGCCATCAGCTGCACAAACTCGCCCGTGCGCTCCCCTAGGGGTAGCCACACGAAGTTCGCGTACGTGCTCGGGAAATCGTAGCCCAGCTCGCGCAGTCGAGCGGTCACGCGCTCACGCTCAGAGACCAGGTGGCTCACCCTCTCCATCACCGCATCCTCATACTCGATGGAGGCGATAGCCGCCGCCTCAGCCAGCGCCGTCACGGCGAACGGGGTTGCCGCCACGCGCAGGTGCTGCGTAATCTGCGGGTGCGAAATCGAGTAGCCCACGCGCAGACCCGCCAGGCCCTGCGCCTTGGAGAAGGTGCGCAGAATGATGACGTTCTCGTAGTCGTGGTAGATGTCTAGGCCGTTCAGCGGGGCTTCTTCACCCTCCGGCACGGTGGAGGCAGCGCAGAACTCAAAGTACGCCTCATCAATCACCACGGGGATGTGGGCGGGCACCTTCGCGAGGAACGCACGGATCTGGCTTTCGGTGACGGCGGGGCCGGTCGGGTTGTTGGGGGTGCAGACCAGGATCAGGCGGGTGCGGTCGGTGATGGCTGCCGCCATGGCGTCGAGGTCGTGCGAGCCGTCGGGCAGGTTCGGCACCTGCACGCTGCGAGCGCCCATAATGCCGACGAGGATCGGGTATGCCTCGAAGGAGCGCCAGGCGTAGATGACTTCGTCCTGCACGCCGTCTGCGTTGACGCCGGCGAAGGTTTTGAGGATTTGGTTGAGCGCGCCGAGGCTTCCGGCACCGGTGACGATGTCGTCAGCGTTCACGCCGAGCCGTGCGGAGAGCTTCTGGCGCAGGGCGGTGGAGAGCGGGTCGGGGTAGCGGTGTGCGGTCGCAAATTCTGCGAGGACGCGCGCAACTTCGGGTACAGGACCCAGCGGGTTCTCGTTTGAGGAGAGCTTGTACTGGGTGAGGCCTTCAACGGGTGCGGGCGGCTTGCCTGCCGCGTAGCTGGGCAGGGTGTTGAAGACGGGGCGGACCGGGATATTGGCGTGTTCAGCTGACTGGCTCATGGTTCCAGTATGTGCCTGCGGGCGGCTCGGGGGCTAACGCTTCTCACCTATAGAGCAGGTCGCGAGCAAGCTGTAGCTGTGCAGACAACAGATACTAGCCGCGAGCGCTGTACACAAAGGCAGCACGCAAAGAAGCACTGTACGCACAGACTATGCGCGCAAAGGCTACACGAAAAGATGGAGGGGCGCCGCCGGGGTTGTTCCCGGAGGCGCCCCTCCTTTTCTCTTCTCTACTCTACTCGCCCCTCCACCCTCCACCGAGCCGTTGAGATTGGTGCTTTTAGACCGCCATAGGTTCGCGCTCCTCGAGAGGATTCAGATCCTCGGGCGGAGCCGGTGCGAGGAACCCGGGGTCAATGTTCTCGGGCGGAGCCGGTACGAGGAACCCGGGATCAATGCTCCTAGGCGGGAGCATGGGCGCAGGTTTCAGATCCGGTAGGATCGGGATAATCGACTCGCCACCGTCGTAGTCTCCGCCTTGCCTATCGCCACCAACCGCATGCGGCATAGCCGTTAGGTCACCAATCCGGGGTAGCGATTCAACCACGTCTGGGAGGCCCTGAATGATGCGAGGTGCGAGGCTCCCAGGGGTGGGTTGCGCTTCCGGACGCACAATGAATCCGGGGTCGATGTCCTCTGCCGGTGCCATGGGCATGCGACTGACGGGCTGCGTGTCCTGCGGTGCGTTGACGATGAATCCACGGTTGGCAGGTGCCTCGGTAGTGGAGCCCAGCAGGTTTGCAGCTGATAGCACGGGCTGTGCAGGTGCAAGGTTCGGTGCGGGCAAGGAACCTAAATTCGACATCTGCGGCACAGGGGTTTCGGGCCAGGCAGGCTTTGGGTTCTGAGGCTTTTCCTCTGGAGTCGGCTCGGGATGAGGGAGGGCCTTTTTGACGCCCTCGATGACGGCGGGGATTTGCTCAGCGACCGCCTGTACGGTTTCTCCAGCTTCTCGTTGGAGGCCCTCTGCCCTCTGCTTGGCAATCTCCATGCCCTGCTGAACATCTGAGAAGGTATCTTCGATTTTCTGTCGAGTATTTTCGATACCAGCTTGCACTGCAGGCTTTGCTTTAGCCAGATGCCCGCCTGTCAGCTGGTCAATCCCCTCAACTACGCCCAAGCCACCAGGGATAGTTCCTGATGCAAGGGCTGCAAAAGCGTAGCCCTCGGTACGTTTGATAGTTATACCCACTCGTAGAGCGGGAGGCAGACCGTCCGGCAGGTTTGAGGCTGAGGTAACCTTCTGCTCCCCCAGCACATACTCTTTACCGTCCATTGCGGCGCGCATGCCGCCAGGCACCTTGCTACTATACCCAGCACGTTGTAGGGCTTCGTGGTAATTTGCAGCATGATGCTCATGGTTATCGACTGTGATTACCGTATCGCGTTCATCAGGATGCCACGGTTCTCCAAAAATCTGTGGCAAGGGAATCTTCCTTGCCAAATCAGGAACCCCATCACCGTCTCCTTCCACGTAGTCCACGGCAAAGTCACGTTTTTTGGCTGACATACCTCGTATCGGGGCCGCTTGAGCGTAGACACCCACAATGTTGATTTCTTTGGCAACTTCAGCGCTATTCGCCATGTTGTGGGCAATCATGGCTCCCTGGCTGAAGCCCTCCATGTACACACGAGCACCCTTGGGAGCACCGGCATCGCGCAGGGCCTGCAAAATCATCATGTATGCAGAGTTCATCTGGTCTGGGCCCGATGCTTCACGGAGAGTCCCCTCGCCATCTATGATGGATCCACCCCAAGATCCAAAGATAGTACCCGGAATGCTCACCACATACAGAGCATGGGCGGGGTCGCCTTCATGTCCTACTTCATACATGACGGTGACAAGCACGGCACTACGTTCAGCGGTCAAAGGGTTCTGTCGGGAACGCTCAAGTTCAAGGTCCTGTGCATTACCAATAGCCATAAGACGCTCAGAGCTAGCGCCTATAGAGAACGGGTTTTTCTCGCCGCGGTGTGAAGCAATACCGTATTCCTCCGCAGAAGCTGTACGGACGTTGTAAACCGCGTTTCCACCGACAGCTCCCTTGATGAGGCCAGATAGGCCACCGCCCAGTGCCTTTCGAACGAATCCTCGCGGAATGCCAAACATGTCTGCAATGCGGTCAATTGCTCGCTGACGGGCAATTTCGGGGTTCCATACGGCATCCATGTAGACGGTGGCACCGAAGAGAATACCCGCAATGATAGGCGAATACGGCAGCGTCCGGGAGGCCGAGAAGTACCCAAACTCGGGAATGGTGAGCTTGATGAGGTATTCAGCTTCGCCAGGTTCTCCGGCGATGAGTCCGCGGAAGTGGTCTCGGGTGCTACGTCCGTCGGGTAGCTTGCCGTCCCTTGCGATGCCCATGGATTCAAACCAGCCTGCAACGGTGTTTTCAACCTGCAGGTAGGAGCTGTGGGCGGCGCGGACGGCAGCTGCGGTGACGCCGAACTTTGCGGCACTCATACCGAGGTCTGCGGCGAGGCCGGTGCAGAGGGCGGCAGCCTGCTGGGCACGTCCATTGATGCCGAGAAAGAGTCGGGTCTCATTGGCGATGCCGAGAATGGGCATGGTGCGGTCGGCGCAGGTGCGGCTGACGGTGTCGAGACCGTCAGCGATGGCGGGCATTTCTTCAAGCTCAACACTGATGGTGCCTGCGGTGGGCCCTGCGGAGTCGCTGAGGTCACCGATGGGCGCAACGGTGGGTCCGGTAATCATGGTGTCTCCTAGGGTGGGGTTAGTGGGTTCGGATGAGCGAGCTCAGCCCGTCGGGCAGGTTCACGTGCATGAGTGAATCCAGCGTTGACTGGGCTTTTTGCACGCCTGAGCGGGCGATGATTTCGCCGAGGTTGAGTTTTTCGAGGGCGTCGGCGGCGCCGTCGGTGAGTTTGCCGAGCAGGTTATCTACGGCGGATGCGGCGGCTTGGATTGCCTGTGCTTTGGCGGTGAGGTCGTTGGCGAGTTCTTCACCGGCGGCGGCGATCATGGCGGCGGCGCCTTCGGCTTGTTCGGCTTGGTTGCGGATTTTTTCGCGGTGTTCTTGGAGTTGTCGCCGGTAGGCGTGTCCGGCTTCGGATGCCCAGTGGTCGCCGTTGAGTTCGTTGGCGCGTTGGTGTGCGGTACGGATTTCTTGGGCTTCGGTGCGCATCCTGTGGGAGAGTTCTGCGCCTTTGGTGCGGGCGAGCGTGGCGGCGGTCATGAGCTGGCTGGCGAGGGCGTGTCCGGCTACGGTGCTGATGCCCATGTGTCCTGCTGCGCGGAGGATGTCGGTTGGTTCGATCCGGGGCAGGTGGGGTGCGGGAGGTGGTGTGGTGTCGACGATGGTGTTCATGGTGTGTCCTTTCGCGGCGGGTTTGTTTTAGGCTAAATCTGCCGCGGTGACCGTGCAGGCCGAGTGCGTCAACCTGTGGATAACTCAGGCTTGTTTCGAAAAATTCGCACGTTTTACGCCCTCAAGACCCGAAAAATACTCCTTCTGCGCCCCCCTCGTTTTGTCATATTTCTGCAACTAGCCGAGCTACCCATCACGTCCATATGCTCTGCCCGCCTCTTTTTTTCAGCGAATTCATGCAAAAATAAAGTTATGTCTCACACCAATAACACCTTCTTGCCTTCTGGCCGTATTGATCTGGGCACCGGCGAACTTGCGCTGGGCCCCCTGGACGGACGCTACGCATCCGTGACCGCGCCCCTGACCAACTACCTTTCTGAGGCGGCCCTGAACCGCGACCGCATCCACGTTGAGGTTGAGTGGTTCATTTACCTGTGCGAGCACGAGGTGCTGCCGGGTCTGTCCCCGCTGAGCGAGGAGCAGAAGAAGGGCCTGCGCGCCATTGTGACCGATTTCAACGCTGATTCTGTGGCGGAGCTGGCTGAGATTGAGGCTGTCACCGTTCACGACGTGAAGGCGGTCGAGTACTACATTGGCCGCCGCCTGGAGGGCCTGGGTCTGGGCCACCTGGTGCCGCTGGTTCACTTCGGTTGCACTTCTGAGGACATTAACAACCTCGCGTACGCGCTGGGCATCAAGGATGCTGTTGAGAACGTGTGGGTTCCTGCCGCTGAGAACCTGATTGAGGTTCTGCTGAAGCTGGCTGAGGAAGGGCGCAACGTGCCGATGCTGTGCCGTACTCACGGTCAGCCGGCTACCCCCTCCACCCTGGGTAAGGAGCTGGGCGTGCTCGCGTATCGCCTGAAGCGCCAGGTCAAGCATGTGAAGGCGACCGAGTTCCTCGGCAAGATTAATGGCGCGACCGGTACTTACGCGGCGCACTATGCGTCGGTGCCGAGCGCTGATTGGCAGAAGATTTCTCGTGGTTTTGTGGAGCACTTGGGTCTGACCTGGAACCCGCTGACCACTCAGATTGAGTCGCACGACTGGCAGGCTGAGCTGTACTCGGATATCGCTCATTTCAACCGCGTGCTGCACAACCTCTGCACCGATGTGTGGAGCTACATTTCGATTGGTTTCTTCCGTCAGATTCCGGTGGCTGGTGCGACCGGTTCGTCGACCATGCCGCACAAGGTGAACCCGATTCGCTTTGAGAATGCGGAGGCTAACCTGGAGCTCTCCAACGCTCTGCTGGATTCGCTGGCTTCGACCCTGGTGACTTCTCGTTGGCAGCGTGACCTGACTGACTCCTCGGCGCAGCGCAATATTGGTGTGGCGTTTGGTCACTCGGTGCTGGCTATCTCCAATGTGGTGAAGGGTCTTGAGCGTCTGGATATTGCGACCGAGGTTATTTCCGCTGATTTGGATGCGAACTGGGAGGTTCTGGCTGAGGCAATCCAGATGGTGATGCGTGCTGAGGCCATCGCGGGTGTTCCCGGCATGGAGAACCCGTATGAGCGTCTGAAGGAGCTGACTCGCGGTCACCGCGTGGATGCCGCTCGCCTGAAGGAGTTTGTGGCTACTCTGGGCCTCTCTCCCGAGGCTGAGGCGCGTCTGTCTGCACTGACTCCGCACACCTACAACGGTATTGCGGCTCAGCTGCTCGATCACGCGAAGAACGCTTAGTCCGTAGCAAAGATATACACAAAAGACCCCGGGTCCCTGCATTCAGGGAGCCGGGGTCTTTAGCGTGTTGAGTCTTCGCTATGTTCTGGTTTTATGACCGGCGAGGGTTTTAGCGGCCGAGCATGCGGCGGTGGCCGGTTTCGGTGTCGTTGCCCTTGCCGCGGGTGAAGACCTTGCCAGCTGCCTTACCTGCGTCTTTGACGCCCTTGAGCAGGGAGCCAGCCACGCTGGAGGAGCCTTCCGAACCTTCGCCACCCTGTACGCGCGGTGCACGCGGGGTAATCATGAGCTCTGCGGGGAAGTAGGCGGGTGCGTCGCCGAAGGCTCGGCGGGTGTTGCGCACAACGTCCTTGCCGAGGGTCAGGTTTGCGCCGCCGCCAACGATTGCGCCCACGCCGAAGGGCAGGGCACGGCCGAGCAGTGCGCCGGTCTGGCGGGTGAGGAATCGGCGGATGAACAGGTTGCGGATGGTCCGTTCGACGCTGAACATCTTGCCGCTGGAGGAGTTGCCGAGCAGCATGCCCCACTTGTTGGAGACGCCGCCTGCCTTGCCGGTCTGCAGCAGCACGGTGTTCATGAGCTGGGAGCCTTCTTCGCCGAGCATGATTGCCATGACCATGGAGCGGGCGGTTTCAGCGTCGTGTACGTGCACGCCGTGCAGTTCTGCGACTGCCTGGGCGTAGAGTGCGGTGCGTTCGAGGTAGCCGCCGACTGCGAGCGCGGACAGGCTCATGGAGGTGACGGTGCCGACGCCGGGCACGAATGCGGATGCGCCGGTGACGCCGCCGATGGCGGTGATGTCACGCAGGTAGGTGCGGTCGAGGCGCTTGTGGATTTGTTCGGGGGTTTCGTCGGGGTGCGCTTCACGCAGTTTTTTGACGATGGACAGCGCGAGCGGTCGCTGCATGCGCAGTACGTTGTCGAGGGTGGTGGTTAGCGCGGGACGGGGGTTGCCGTCTTCATCGAATAGAGACTTCTTCGGGTCAAGCATGCTCTCAGTAAATCACGGCTTGGTAAATATTTCCTGAATATGGGCCTGTGGTGGGGTTTGGGGGGCTTAATTTCACCGAGGGCGTGGAGTTTTTTGGCGGGTTGTTAGGGTGTTTTGGTCTCTATTTGCGCCCAATTTTAAAGCGCGTAAAATTGTCGTAGATTACACACTATTCATTGCTTGCATAGTGCGTGACCTGTTTCACGATGATTCGGGTTGCGCCTGATGACAGATAGCGGCTGATACCTCTTCTGGACTAATAAGGAATTCTATGACTTCTTCCACCCATACGCCCGATGCTGCGCGTTCTCCCCTGGCGACTCAGGGGCTGGGTGTTGCGTACGCGACCGGCGCGATTATTTCGGCGCAGTTCGGTGCGGCTCTTGCCAAGCAGCTGATGGGCGATTTGGGCCCCTGGGGCGTGGTCACTCTGCGCCTGCTGACCTCCACCATTTTGATGTGGGCGTTTTTCCGCCCGCAGATTCGTTCGTGGACCCGCCAACAGTGGCTGACGGTCATTGTCATGGGTATTGCGCTGACGGGTGCGAATGCATTCTTCTATGTGGCGATTGAGCAGGTTCCGCTGGCGATTGCGGTGGCTATTGAGTTTATGGGTCCGCTGGTGCTGGCGACGGTTATGTCGCGCCGCAAGCTGGACCTGGTGTGGATTGCGCTGTCCTTTACGGGTATGGCGATTCTGACTGCCGAGTCGCAGGCTAAGCCGGAGGATTTCGCCCTGGTGGGTGTGTTCTTTGCGGTGCTGACCGCTATTTCTCGTGCCGCCTATATTCTGGCGACGGAGAAGGTGGGCGCGCTCATCCCGGGCATGGGTGGCATGGTCATGGGTAACGCTGTTTCGACCCTGCTGGTTCTGCCGTTCCCGTTTATTCTGAGCGGCAATAACCTGTTGAAGGTCACTCAGGATGTGAACCTGCTGGCTATTGGCTGCCTGATGGGTCTGTTGGCTTCTGCCCTGCCGGCGCTGGGTGAGGTTTCTTCCCTGCGCCTGCTGCCCGCGCATATTTATAGCGTGGTGCTGTCCCTGGAGCCTGCGATTGCGGCGGCTGTGGGTATTGTGGTGCTTGGTGAGGCGACCGGCCTGGTTCGTTGGGCTGCTATTGCTCTGCTGGTGGCTGCGAGTATCGGCATTTCAATTTCTCACGCTCGTGCGCAGAAGAAGGCGCAGGAGGAGGGCACTATGGAGGATCCCGACCGTTACCTGCCCGGTGCGGTGGATGCTCACGCGGTTGATATTGCGCAGATGGCGACCAGCTCCATTACGATTCCTTCTGCCGCTCAGATTAAGGCTGACCGTGAGGCGAAGGGCCTCTAACGACTGAGCTTTAGCCGTGTCAACGGTTTCTAGCACCCCCGGGTAACGAGTAGGATAGTATCTCGTGTTGCCCGGGGGTGCTCTCTTTAACTTGCTATTCAGGTTCTTACCCCCGCCCAAATCGATACGTCATTTGTACACCTTGAGAGAAGCACCGCCTCCTCGTGAGGCGCTGGGAGGAGAATCATGCCGCATACTTCATCTCAACGCCCCGCGCTGGGCATTATGTTTGTGCTGATGTCCTGCTCCTCATTGCAGTTCGGTGCCGCCTTCGCGGTCACTCTTTTCCCGCTGTTTGGTGCGCTGGCTATTAGCGTCAGCCGCCTGGCGATTACCTCTATTGTGGTCGGTAGCGCCGTGTGGTTGGCTGCGCGTTGGCGTGCCCACCGCGGCGGCGAAATGCCGCCGGGTGCGCTGTCTTGGTCGAAGGAGCAGTGGCGTGCCGTCATCATTTTCGGTATGACTTTCGGTCTGATGAACGGCTTCTTCTATTGCGCGATTGACCGCATCCCGATCGGTTTGGCGGTGGCGGTGGAGTTCTTGGGTCCGCTGGCTTTGGCGTCTATGCTGACTCGCAGGCTCCGTGACGCGGTGTGGGTGCTCTGCGCCCTGGTGGGCATGCTGGTGCTCGGTTATGAGGCGGCGGTCGGCAAGGACACCGACTACCTGGGCCTGACGTTCGCACTGATTGCTGGCGTGTTCTGGGCGCTGTATATTCGCTCCAGCGCGAAGGTGGGTGCTCTGGTTCCGGGTGCGAGCGGTCTGGCGGTGGCGATGCTTGTTGGTGCTGTGTTTATTGCCCCGGTGGCGGCGGTTGTTCCGGCGCCTCAGCCGATCTGGAATGCGGCGCAGGATCCGATGCTGCTCCTCATGATTTTCGGTACCGCGATGTTCGCCTCGGTGATTCCCTACAGCGCGGAGCTAATGGCTCTGCGCAACCTGCCGGAGCGCGTATTTAGCGTGCTGATGAGCATGGAGCCCGCTATTGCGGCGATTGCCGGTTGGGCGCTGCTGAATCAGGAGACCGGCCCGATTCGTTGGGGGGCGATTTTCCTGCTGATGACCGCGAGCGTGGGTATTACGCTGACCACCACGAAGGGTGGTTCTTCCACGCAGGAGGGTGACAGCGAGGACCCCGTTCCTATGCCGCTACCTGAGTAGAACCAAAATTCTGAGTAAAAACCAAGATACCGCCGGCGCGCGGCATATAGAAAACCGTTGAGGCGGGTACCCGGTCGGTACCCGCCTCAACGGTTTAAATCTCGAGCCTAATCTTCCAGGCTGTCCAGGAACTCGCGCAACTCTTCGGGGGTGAGCACCTCCGCCGGATGCGGGCCCAGGGCGTACAGCCAGTCCCGAGTGTCCTCGTCCAGCTCGCGGGCGGTACCAACCAGCACGAGGTTGCCTTCGTTCTGCCCGCTGAGCATGGAGCTTTCGCACAGGCACCACACGTGGTCAAAGACTTCCAGCATGGCGGTTGCCTGCAGCTGGAAGAAGGGCAGACCCGCGTCGTCACCCACGTTGATCGCAACCATGCCGCGCTCACTCAGGGCGTCCTTGAGTTCGCGGTAGAACTCGCGGTTTGCCAGGTGGGCGGGTGCGTCCATGCCGGTGAAAATGTCGAGGATAATCGCATCGAAGCCGGGCACGCCCATCAGCTCGGGCAGGTTCGTCAGCTGCTCGCGGGCGTCCCCCACCACCAACCGGCAGTCGGTTCCGGCGGGTAGCGGCAGGCGGTCCGTCACGAAGCCCATGAGCTCCGGCTCAATATCCACGGCAACCTGGCGGGAGCCGGGGCGGGTCGCCTGAATATAACGCACGAGGGTGAGCGCACCGGCGCCCAGGTGTGCGGCGGTGATAGGTTCGCCGGCGGGTGCGAGCGCATCCACCGTGTTCGCAATGCGGCGCAGGTACTCGTAGAACACGTAGTCGGGGTTCTGCACGTCCACGTGGGACTGCTCGGCACCACCGATTTCGAGGACGTAGCCGTGGTCGCTGAACCCGTCGGGGTGGATTTCGGCGCGCTGACCGCCGGAGAGCTGAATGTGCGCCACTACTTCACGCCAGCTTCACGCTTGAAGGTGCTGACCAGATCATCCACCGAGGAGGACGAATCCAGGCCCTCAACGACCTTGTCATTCACGGCGAAGGTGGGGGTGCCCTTCACGCCGATCTTCACGGCGTGCTCGTAGTCGCGCTGAATGGGCTTGACAGTGTCGGAGGCGAGCAGGACCTTGTCGAATTCTTCGACGTTCAGGCCCAGTTCCTTAGCGTAGTCGTTGAAGAGGGTGCGCAGCTTATCGCGTTCCTTGATGTTCTTCCAGTCGTTCTGGGTGGCGAAGAGCTTGTTCGCCATTTCAAGATGCTTGCCCTGCGCCTCAGCGGCCTCCACGGCGAGTGCGGCGGGTACGGCGTTGGCGTGCATGTTCAGCGGCATGTGGCGCACGGTCACGTTCATGATGCCGTCGAGCTTCTTGGCGGCTTCTTCGAACTTGGGTTCTGCCTTGGCGCAGTAGGGGCACTGGTAGTCGGTGTACAGGGTTGCGGTGCCTGCGCCGGGTACTTCGCGGTTGAGGCGGTAGCCGACGTAGCCGTCATCGGCGGTTGCCGAGGCAGTAGCCGAAGCCGAGGGGTCAGCAGATGCCGAAGCGCTCGCAGTGGCGCTTGCGGAGGCGCTCGCCGAACCGCTGGAAGATGCCGAAGCGGAGGGTTGGGAGGAGCTGGAACCGCATGCGCTCAGTCCCAGGACGGCGGCGGGCACTACGCCCAGCAGCAGGGTGCGGCGGTTGAGGGGTGAAGTCATGGGAGTTCCTCTCTCTACGGGTGGCGGGCTGGTCTGTGATTAATCAGTCTGTGATTACTCAATCTGTGGTTGATACATCCGTGGTTGATGTGCACTGTGATGCACTGCGAGGTGCTGTCAGCCGCCGTGTTTACAGGGTTTATTGTATGCCCCTGCCCTGAACATTCCCTATCTTCGGGCGGGTTTGCGGGGTGAATGCAGTGCACGCCATAGGATCCCTGCCGCCTGCTCGCCCCTGCGGTCGCGGTGTTGAAAGTAATTAGCCTCTCCCCCGCCTTTTTGGTACTATTGCGGGGTATGCACTGTTCGCCGGTTGCTTTCGGGCAGTTGGGAACGGCAGCGTATGTGCCTCTATAGCTCAGGGGTAGAGCATTTCCCTCGTAAAGAAAAGGTCGTGGGTTCGAATCCCACTGGGGGCTCCACATCCGCCGTAACGCGTGCCGGTTTCCGGTGTGTTGCGGCGGTTTTTAGCATCTGAGAGATGCCACGTATCTCGCAGGATGTCACCGTCGATTTTTAGGAGATTCTCATGTCTTCTCGTTCTTCACATACTCAGCGCCTGCAGAACCGTTCGCAGGCTGGTCGCCCCTCCGCGGGCTCTGCACGCCCGATGAGCCCGACGATGCGTTTTGCTCTGGTGTACGTGTTGGCGCTGGTGGTTTCTTTGGCGGTGTGGTTCTTCTACCGTTCCGTGTATGAGGATGACACCTCGTTCTTGGTGCCGATTGTAATTTCTTTGGTGACTTCGTACGTGTGCGCTCATGCGTTGACGGGCGGCAAATCGCCCCGCAACTAGCAGCTAGGTTACGGTGCATCCGCCGTTTTGAGGGCAGACAAAAGCCGCGCATCCGGTTCCCCGTTCAGGGTTCGGATGCGCGGCTTTTTACGCGTGTACTTTACGCCAGCACCTTACTTGGAGGCGCGCTGGAAGTCGCTGTCGGTCTTGCCCCACAGGCCGTACACCTTGGCGAGTTCCTTGACCTTCTTTGCACGCAGGTAACGCGGCAGGTAGGAGCCGTCGCGGGGGCCGTCGAGGGGCACATCGAGCATCTGGTGTGCTTCTTCGATTTCGATCTCGCTGGGGGAGAATGCCGCGTTGATGGTCTCCGTCTGGCGGATGTCCAGGGTAATCTTACCGGTCATGCCGTGGTCGTTCGCGTAGCCGCATGCCTTGGAGAGGTCAGCGCCGTATGCGCCGAGGGTCGGGCCGTCGATGGGGCCGGGCAGACCGCCCAGGGTGGAGGCGATGACCAGCTGCGAACGCACGTAGGCGAGCGCCATGGGGGTTGCGGAGGAGCCGGTGTCGCGGCGGTAGTCACCTGCGCCGAATGCGAGGCGGAAAGTGCCGATTGCGCGGGCAATTTCGACGGAGTGGTGCACACCGAGTGCGGACTCAATCAGCGCGATGATGGGGGTTCCGGGGGGCAGCTCGGCTGCGGTGCGGTCAATGTCGGTGGCGTGCTCTGCGGTGGCGAGCATGACGCCTCGCAGGCCCTTCACGTTCTTGAGGGCCTTGACGTCCTTCCACCAGTGTTCGGTGGTGATGGCGTTGATTCGCACCCATGCGACGACGCCGGAGTTGAGCATACGGACGACCTGTTCGCGGGCGGCGTCCTTCTCTTCAGGGGGGCAGCCGTCTTCGAGGTCGATGATGATGGAGTCAGCCTCGGATTCGAAGGCCTCTTCAAAAACTTCTTCGGAGGAGTTGGCGCGCACGAGGAGCCAAGAGCGTGAGAGGCTGGGGCGCAGCTGACGCGCACGCTCATTGCGGTGGAATTCAAACATGGTGTGTGACTTCTTCCGTGAATTGTATATGCATTGGGTTGTGCCGTAGAGGGGCAGGAAAAAGCCTGCGGTTCTTCCGCGCGTACCATCGCATTGTGTCGTCACCTCCATTGTGACGGAACCGCATAAGAAGCGTCCTACACCTCCTCTTTAAGCGTATCGCCTGTTGAAGTGCACATCAAACTAACTCGCCTGTTGACCGCAATTTAGGCCCGGCGCCATACCTCAACCGGCGCTATGCCTCAACCAGTTGGGTGCGGCCCACGGGGATTCCATCGTCGAAGATCAGCTCGCCGGCGGCTTCCTTCTGGGCGCGCTGAATCAGATGTTCGGCATCCTCAATGTGCTGGATGACGGTTTCCACGCGGCGGTGCACGCTCACCTGGCGGTCGCATCCGGTGGCGCATTCGCCGAAGCAGCGTGCCATGGCGAGTGCTTCGGCGCAGAGTGCCACGGCGTTACCCGCCTTGGAGAGGGCGCGGTTCAGGTCGGAGTAGGTGCCGAATGGGGAGGCGGGAATATCGCCGTCGCTGGGGGCGAGGCGGTGCGCTTCCATGGCGACGGCGCGCACGCGCGGGATGAGGTCGGCGAGTGCGTTGGCGTCCGGCACGATGAGCTCGATCATGGAGGCGGACGAGTCGGTTGCCGCTAGGCGTTCGAGGACCTGGTGGAAGCGGTCAATACCGCGAATGAACCGGTCGTGGGATCGGCGCCAGATGCCTTTACCGAGTTCGGCGTCGTCGCGGCGTGATTGCAGGTAGCTTTTAAGTCCCATGTGTCCTCCTCTGCGTGGTGTGTGTGCCGTGTTGGATGGTTTGTGGAGGCTGCCGGCGTTGGGCTCTGCGGCGACCCGCAAACCTCCCTATACTTAGGTTACCCTAAATCTCTTTTAGTGACGAGATGTCAGCTGTCAGTTAATCATTTCGACCCGGATTTTCATCACTCCCCTCAGGCAACACCCCCCGTGCAACGCCCCCTGCGGCACCAACATGAAGCGGCACCGCGGGGAGCACAACGACTTCTAGACCATGCGCAGCACAATCTTGCCGCGATGCTGGCCCGAGTCGAAGTACTCGTGGGCGGCAGCCGCCTCCTCCATATCGAAGATACGGTCCAGGCCCACGCCAATCCTGCCGGATTCGATGAGCGGCAGCACGTGTTCGCGTACACCGCGCAGAATCTCGGCCTTCTGCTGATCAGAACGGGTGCGCAGGCTCGTGGCGTGCACCGACAGGCGGCGGGTGAGCATGTAGCCCAGGTTCACTTCTGCTTTGGCGCCGCCCTGCAGGCCGATAATGCACAGGTGCCCGCCGTCGGCGAGGGTGTGCAGGTTATCGTCCAGGTACTTTCCGCCCACAACGTCGAGGATGTAATCGGCGCCGCGTCCGCCGGTTTCAGCCAGCAGAACTTCACGGAACGAATGTTCGGTATAAATAATGGGTTCTGCACCTAGTGAGCGCACATATTCTGCTTTTTCCTCGGTGCTGACGGTCGCAAACACACGAGTACCCGCGGCGAGCGCCAGCTGAATAGCGTGCACACCGATACCGCCGGTACCGCCGTGAATGAGCACCACCGCGGGTTCGCCGTCTTCTTTAAAGTTTTCGGCGGGGTTCATGCTCATACCGCAGGTGAGCACCAGGTTCGAGTAGACGGTTGCCGCGACTTCGGGAATGCCGGCGGCTTCTGCGAAGCTCAGCTGTTCGGGTACGGGCAGCACGTGATCGACGGGGACGGTCACGTAGTCGGCGTAGCCGCCTCCAGCGAGGAGCGCCATGACGGGGGTGCCGCGGTTCTCCACGGAGGCGCCCTCACCGACCGCTTCAATAACGCCGGCTACTTCGAGGCCGTAGATGGGGCTTGCCCCGGCGGGCGGCGGGTAGAATCCGCGGCGCTGTAGCGCGTCGGCGCGGTTGATTCCGGCGGCGTGAACGCGGATGAGAACTTCGTGGGAGCGGGGTACGGGGGCGGGGACTTCACTGATTGTCAGAGCCTCAGGTCCACCGTGACTGTTCTCAATAATTGCTCTCATGAGTCCTCCTCATTGCCGGAAGCACCATCGTTGGTGCGCGATTTACAGAAAGCTTATCGCATGAGATAATCTCGTAGTGCCCTGCGGCACGGTATTGCCATAAAATGCCGGTCTCTGGTGCGTATGGATGGTTGTCCGAGCGGCCGAAGGAGCTGGTCTTGAAAACCAGTAGGCGGTAACCCCGTCTCAAGGGTTCAAATCCCTTACCATCCGCGTTTTAGCTTCTGCTCCACGTGTGGAGCGCAAAGAGCCCCGTTCCTCGTATTGAGGAACGGGGCTCTTTGCATACGCCATTTTGAGTTACCGGGAGCGTCGTCAGTTGATTTGTGACAAGGCATTCGCAATATACATGAAGAGGGCGGCGATACCGATGAAAAAGCATAGCCCCAGCCCGTTGAGATTACGACCTTCTAGGGCGCGCACACCGTGCCGCTGCGCTACCCGCCCCTGCCAGATGCCCAGGACGTTCAGCACCGGCGCGGCGAGAGCTATCAGCAGGCCGCTTTCTCCAAGATCCTGGACAAGCAACCAGAACCCTAGAAAGAAAGACAGCGGGGCGAGGAAGCCTAAAAGCAGGGAGAAGTTCGCTGCCCTTTTACCGTCTTGTGCCCCTTGCACAGCGGGAGGTAGCTCGCTCGCAGGTTGCGGCCATTCGTCCGTGTCGTCAGCCTCGGACTGCAGGCTGTCATCCGCCTGGTAGAGCTTGGCGTATTCGGGATCGTAATCGAAATCTTCGTTGTTTTGAGGTAGCTGCGACATCGTATCCACAACCTTTCACATTCCACACGAGGGGGTGTTAACTTCACCCTAGACCTTCCCCCACACGGGAACAAGCATGTCAGGACCAATCCGCAAAACATACGGCATATACACAGCAAAGCCCCGCTCCTCGCATTGAGGAGCGGGGATCTCTGCATATACCTTTTCGAGTTACCGGGGGCGTCGTTAGTGGATGCCTGACAAGGCGTTCAGAATCAATATGATGAGGACGTCGATACCGATGAAAAGGCATAGCCCCAGCCCGTTAAGAACCAGACCACCGATGGCACGCGTGCCGCGCCGCCTTGCTACGAACGCCTGCCAAAGACCCAGGACGTTCGGCAACGGCGCGCCGATAACTATCAGCAGACCACTATCTTCAAGACCATAAGCAAACCACCAGAACCCTAGAAAGAAAGCCAGCGGGGCGAGGAAGCCGCAAAGCAGGGAGAGGTTCGCTGCCTTTTTGCCGACCTGTTCCCTCTGCACGTCGAAAGGTTGCTCGCTCGCACGTTGCGGCCAATCGTCCGTGCCGTCAGCATCGGACGGCTGGCTGTCATTTCCCCGGTAGAGCTTGGCGTACTCGGGACTGTAATCAAAAGCTTCATTATTTTGGGGTAGCTGCGACATCGCATCCACAACCTTTCACATTCAACGCTGGAGAAGTATTACCCCTAGCCTCTCCCCTAATCCACTAGAGCGAGAGGACACGCAGGCTCCCTGTGGAGTCGACGTCGTTATATGCCGCCGGTCATAACAATCAAGAACAATGCGACGATGATGGCGAAGGGAAGGGCAAAAATTACACCCGCCCAGCTAAGAATACGACCCGCTAGGGCAGGGACACCGTGCCGTTTAGCCACTCGCCCCTGCCAGACACCCAGGACGTTCAGCAACGGCGCAACGACAACTACCCGCAAACCACTGCTGTCATAATCATGGATAAACCACCAACACCCTAGAAAGAAAAACAGGAGACCAAGGAGTCCGAAAAGTAGGGAGACGTTCGCTGCCTTTTTGCCGACCTGTTCCCTCTGCACGTCGAAAGGTTGCTCGCTCGCACGTTGCGGCCAATCGTCCGTGCCGTCAGCATCGGACGGCTGGCTGTCATTTCCCCGGTAGAGCTTGGCGTACTCGGGACTGTAATCAAAAGCTTCATTATTTTGGGGTAGCTGCGACATCGCATCCACAACCTTTCACATTCAACGCTGGAGAAGTATTACCCCTAGCCTCTCCCCTAATCCACTAGAGCGAGAGGACATGCAGGCTTCTCGATAGACCGGCGTCAGTAGTCTTTAAGGCCAGAAAAGAGAATCGTGAGGAATACGACGAGGGCGCCTAGGAGCAGAAAAATAATCATGCCCACCACGTTGAGTATCATGCCCAGGATGGCATGCATACCGTGCCATCTCGCCACTCGCGCTTGCCAGATTCCTAGGGAACTCAGTATCAATGCGAAGGGGATGAAGTACAGCGACGAACGGATGCCGGGGATGCACGCAAAGCTGAGGGCGCCGAAGAGTAGGGAGAGGTTCGCGGCGAACCGTCCAGTTTCCTGACTCAAGACGTCCTCTGAGAACTCACTCGCGGGTGGTAACTGTCCGTCCGAAGCTACAGTACCGGGGTGCCCGTTACTGTTCTCCTGGTAGGGTTCGCTGTATTCGGGGCTGTTATCGAGAGTTTCATTGTTTTGGGGTAGTTGCGACATCGCATCCACAACCTTTCACATTCCACACACTAGTTAATCACCTCGGCTTGGGCTTTCACCGATGCACCTATCGGCTGGTGTTAAACCACGCCCACAGTGTCCAGACGTTCACGAGCACAAAGCTGACAATGGCCACCCAACTCAGCACGCGACCCGCGGCAGGAATCGCACCGTAGCGATCTGCTTCCTTAGCTTTCCATAGACCAAGAGCACCCAGAGCAACAGAAGGGATACCGAAAAGCCACCAGCCCCATACCGCAACACTGACAAGACTGAGCACGCCGAAGGCAAGTGAGAGTTGGGAGGCTCGTTCCCCCAGACCCCATTCAGAAGGCTCTCTTCTCTTGTTCAGAACCGATGTCAGCGGAGGCCGACTATCAGGGTCGTAGCGGTCATTCGGGTTGTAGTCGTCATAGTGTTCGCTCGTGCTTTTATTCTGTTTTAGCCCTTTGTAGCCGAAATTCCGGTCGAAGGGGTTGGGCTCTTGCGGGTAGTAGGACGACATTGTATCCACGACCTTTCAATACCGGGTGTTAAGCCCACCCTAGACCTTCCCTGTCGGGGGAACAAGCATGTCAGGACCAATCCACGAAACATAAGGCATATACACAGCAAAGCCCCGCTCCTCGCATTGAACTGCCTCCCGTTTCTTGGACAACAAAACTAAAGTCCAAGAAACAGGAGGCT
>ERZ772770.22-NODE-22-length-38635-cov-4.55298_pt1 | contig 38635 bp, 30 predicted proteins | sample MGYA00511361_ERZ772770 | MGnify/ENA primary metagenome ERZ772770 (study PRJEB29015, sample SAMEA2738026) | human oral metagenome | biome: human oral; feature: human-associated habitat; material: saliva | place: China | collected 2251 ... | reverse complement strand
ACTGTCATAGGTTGACGCTTCGAGGTAGGCGGGGTAGTCACCGATGCGTTCGGTGCCGTAGTCGAGTAGCTTCGAGCCGATGCCGCGGCCTCGGTACTCTTCGAGAACACCGATGTTGAAGAGGTACCAGTGCTTGTACGCGGGGCGGTACTTGAGGAGATGCAGCTCCATCGTGATAGCTCGCAGCAGGGTTTTCCAGCCGAGAGCCTTGTAGTAGGCGCCTACCTGCTTGAGCTCGTTGAGGAAGGATCCTTCGTGGGATTCGGGGGTGCTCCAGAGGCAGACGCCGACAATTTTGCCGGTGGATTCGTCGATGCCAATGTCGATGCGTCCGCGGTCCTGGAAGTTACCGTAGACCTGCAGGGTCATGATGGCGCGGAGCTTGGCGAGCTCCTGTCGGCGGCTACCGCCCGCGATGACTGCCATCATGGCGGGGTCACCGTCAAATGCGGCAATCAGCACTTCGAGCGCGTCAGCATATTCATGAGGCTCGGCGGTGCGGACGGTATAGGAAGCTGAGGTCATATTCACCCTTTACAAAAGCTTGAAACTATACATAAATATTAGCTGGATTATTCACTCCTGGCTAATAAATTGTGCCTTATCAAGACATTTTTCACCGCCATGCACCGAATGTATGTCAGCTTATATTGCACCATTATGCATAATTTTTGCGCATATTTATTCACAACTATTTTTCACGCTTTTGCAGGAAAAATTGAACACCCCGCACCAGCTCTAGGAAGAGCGGTACGGGGTATACATCACATTGAGGTTATCTACTCATCAAGAGTGCAGACTATGCGTTAGCCTTTGCCTTCAGTGCAACCTTCAGGAGCGAATCTGCGCTGGTGACAGATGCGCCCGAAGCCTGGACATCTTCAACCGAAGCAGCTGCCTTCTTGGCGTTGGTGATCACCATGGGGGTTGCCAGCGGGTAGCCAGCCGCCTTGATGGCGGGAATATCGAACTCGGCGATAACGTCGCCGCGCTTGACCGTGTCGCCCTTAGCAACCTTGGGCTCGAAGTGCTTGCCGTCGAGCTCAACGGTGTCCATGCCAATGTGCATCAGCAGATCCAGGCCGTCCTCGGTGCGCAGACCGTATGCGTGGCCGGTGGGGAATGCAACGGTAATCTTGCCGTCAGCCGGTGCGTAGAGCTTACCTTCGGTGGGCTCCACTGCGGTGCCTGCACCCAGGGCGCCGGAGGAGAAGGTGGGGTCCTTGACGTCAGCCAGCAGAACCACGGAACCGACCATGTGGGAGCCGATTTCGACGCTCTCGCCAGCATCAGTTGCTACAGCGGCAGCGGGAGTAGCGGCAGCTGCTGCGGTGGCAACGGGAGCTGCAGCAGCGGGTGCCTCAGCTTCCTCAGTGTTGCCAGCCTCAACCTTCTTACCCCAGATGAAGGAGGCAACGAAAGCGATGACGGTAGTCAGAACGAGGCAGCCCAAGAAGCCAGGAATACCGGCACCGACAGTTGCTTCAATCGAGGGGAAGCCCAGGTAACCAGCAGCACCAAGCTTGCCCGCCTTAATTCCAAGGATAGAGGTAACCATCGAGCCAATACCCGCGGAGACGATTGCAATGTAGAAGGGCCAGCGCAGAGCCAGGTTCACACCGAACATTGCGGGCTCGGTAATACCCAGGAATGCCGAGGGTGCGGCAGCCGAAGCAATACCCTTAATCTTCTTGTTCTTGGTGGTCAGTGCGACACCGGCTGCGGCAGCACCCTGAGCCACGTTAGACATGGAGGCAACAACGAAGATGAAGGAACCGCCGGTAGCCCACAGGCTCATCTCGATGGGCGGGAATGCCTGGTGCATACCGGTCATCACGATGAATGCGTAGAAGGTACCGAAGACCAGACCACCGAGCGGGCCGGCAACAGTGTAGAGCCAGTTGATACCTTCACCCAACCAGGTGCCCAGCTGGAACATTGGGGGACCGACCAGCAGGAAGGTCAGGAAGCCGGTGATCAGGATGGTGAGGGTCGGGGTGAAGATGAAGTCGATGGTGCCCTTGAGGACCTTGTGGAAGAACTTCTCAATGTGGGACAGGATGAAGGCAACCAGCATGATAGGCAGCACGGTACCCTGGTAGCCCGCCTGCTGAACCTGCAGACCGAAGAGGTTCCAGTACTTCATCGGGTCGGTGCCTTCAGCACCCGCCAGAGATGCTGCGACGTTGTAGCCGTTCATCAGAGCCGGGGAGACCATTGCGGCACCCATGGTCAGACCCAGGTAGGGGTTACCGCCAAAGACCTTGGTGGCGGAGAAGCCAACCAGCACGGGCAGGAAGGCGAAGGGAGCTGCGGAGAGCAGGTTGACGATATCCGCGAAGTCAGCCCATTCGGGGAAAAGTTCAATAACTGCCTGAGGGCCAAAAATACCCTTAGAGGTCAGGAGGCTATTGAGCGCCATCAGCATACCGCCACCGACCAGAACCGGGATCAGCGGGACGAAGATGTCGGCAATGGTCTTGATGAAGCGGGAAACGATGTTGCCCTGCTTGGAGGCAATTTCCTTGAGCTCATCCTTGGAGGCTTCGGGTGCGCCAGCGGCAATGAGGTGCTTGTGTACCTCGTTGACGTCGCCGGGGCCGACGATGATCTGGAACTGGCCAGCGTTGAGGAAGCTGCCCTTGAGGTCTTCGTCGTTGTCGATTGCTGCCTGGTCGACCTTGTCCTGGTTCTTCAGGACGAGGCGAAGGCGGGTTGCGCAGTGGGCGGCTGCAACGATGTTGCCGGCGCCACCGACGTCCTTCAGCACGCGCTGTGCCACTGACTTGTGGTCCACGCTCGCTCTCCTTTGTTTGGAGCACCACCGTATGATGCTTTGTGAATGGGGTGGGGCATATGTCTGTGCGTGTATGTCATGTATATGTCATACGTTTGACATATTGGTTGTAAAACATCCTATCACGGGAAAGTTCTTAAAAGCGAGGGCTCACCCTCCATACGGAGAGTGAGCCCTCAGACATATTCAGAAATTACCGGAAACTACCCGCGTAGGCGGCTCCCAACGCATAGAAAACGGCTTAGAGGCGGCCATACTCCAGGGACAGCACCTCGCCACCGGTCAGGCGGACGCGGCGCTTATCGCCCTTGAAGAAGGTGCGAGCGGTCATAACCTCAGCGCCCATGGAGGCAACCAGCTTACCGCCCACGTACAATTCGGTAGCCGAACCGTCCACGAGCAGGTCAAACTCGCGAATCTTCGAACGCTTCAGTGTACGGCGGCGCAGGCTACCACCCTCGGTGTAGCGGGTACCGCCACGATCCATCTGCACAAAGTCCTTATCCAAAACAATGCTCAGAGCCACGCCGTGGGTATCCTTAATCTTCAGCTTCACGCGCTCATCAGAGACATTCACGCGGCCGCGCAGACGGAAGGTCAGGGCATTCTTCAGCTCAACGAGCTTGCCCTTCTCCTCCTCGCGGTACAGCGGGGTCATCTTCATCGCGTCGTTGAGCTGCGGCACCGGGCGCTGGAAAATCTTGCCGTTACGCAGGTGCAGCTCACGCGGGTAGGTGAACATGTGCACCCAGCGGTGGCTCCACGAGGGCAAATCATCCTGATCAGCATTGCCCAGCCACGCAATCATTACCGGGGCGTCACCGCATACATCGTGCGGTGCCTTCGGGTCGGCGGTCAGGCCGGTGCCGGAGATGGTCTGCGGTGCGTAGAACTCGAAACCGGCGTCCAGCTCGGTGAAGGGGGTCTCCACGGTGAACTTGAGGGTCTCGTTATCCAGCGAACCAACAATGTAGCCGCTCTGGAAAATGTTGTTGTACTTCTCGCCGAGGGGCTGCATGCCCTGCGGGCTGAAAATCAGCACGTCGCGGATTTCGCCGGTCAGCTCATCACGCATGCTCAGCAGGGAGGGGCACTCGTACATGTAGGTGCCCTTGAGGGTCTTATCCTTGATACCCAGCTCGCCGCGGAAGGTCCACTCGCGGCGATTGGCGGAGGTGTACACGACCACGGCACCGGTCAGGTCCTCACGCTGAGCACCAATGACCATCCACCATTCACCGTTACGCTCAAAGACGTGCGGGTCGCGGTAGTGCGCGGTGTAGCCCTTCTCGGGGCCGGAAATCAGCGGGGGCAGCTGACGGGTCGGCTTCGCATCCTCACCCGCAGTTGCGAGGATCTGGTAGGTTTCGCGGTTGCCTTCTTCGTCCTTCACGTTACCGGTGTAGAAGAACTCAAAACCGCCGGGAACCTTAATGCCGGAACCGGAGTAGCAGCCGTGCGAATCGTAGCGGCTATCGGGAACCAGGGCGGTACCCTCATCGGTCCAGTGGGTCAGGTCCTCGCTCACGGCGTGACGCCAGTAGACCATACGCTCCGGGTGCAGGGGCGAGTACTGGTAGAAGGCGTGGTAGCGCTTACCGTCAAAGACCAGACCGTTCGGGTCGTTCAGACGGCCCACGGGAGGCGCCAGGTGCAGTGCCGGGTAGTCGCGGTCTTCACGCACACCAGCGCCAAAGGCATCCAGGATTTGCTGTGCTTCAGCAGCCAAGTCGCGGGCGGGTCGCTCGGTTGCGCTCTTCTTCTTTTTCTTCTGCTCGCTCATGTCTATCCGTTTTCGTGTATGGGGAATGTCTGGGTTATCTCATCCCATCATACGGCACCTCTCCCCCATCGCCGGGCTCTAGGAGAGAGGCACCACAATGCTCTCCAGCCTCTCTCATCCGAGGCACAGGGCGGTCACAGCCGCTTCCACAGGCAAGTACGCACAAATTAGGCGAGCCCGCCGTTCGCTGCAGGAGAGCCGTTTGCTACAGGAGAAAAGAACAGACACGACAAAGCCCCGACCCTCCCCAGTCTTCATGCGGGGGGTCGGGTCCGTTAAATGCCGCGAGGCGGCGCATCCAATGGATGCACCGCCCGCGTAAGAATCGAGAAGAAGTCGATTACTTGAGGGTGATGGTTGCGCCAGCAGCCTCGAGCTGCTCCTTAGCCTTCTCAGCGTCTTCCTTGGAAACGCCCTCGAGCAGAGCCTTGGGAGCGCTGTCAACCAGGTCCTTTGCTTCCTTCAGGCCGAGGGAGGTCAGGGCACGAACTTCCTTGATCACTGCGATCTTCTTGTCGCCAGCGGACTCCAGGACAACGTCGAACTCGGACTTCTCTTCAGCAGCGTCGCCGCCTGCTGCGCCGCCTGCTACAACAGCAACGGGAGCTGCTGCGGTGACGTCGAACTCTTCCTCGAATGCCTTAACGAACTCGGAAACCTCAACCAGGGACAGTTCCTTGAATGCTGCAATGAGTTCTTCGATGGACAGCTTAGCCATTGTTTGGCTCCTTCACTATCTGGTGCGGGCTGACGCCCGCGGTGTAAATCTTCAGTACCTACCCGAAAGGGTCGGTCAAATTTAGGGTGCGTTTACGCTGTTCGCGTCCACGCTGCTGAGTATCTCAGCGCTGGTGCAGTAGCACGAAAGGGGCTTATGCCTCTTCCGAAGCCTCCTCGGCAGCAGCAGGAGCTGCGCCTTCCTGCTCCTCCAGCTTGACGCGCAGTGCGTCCACAACCTGTGCGATGCGTGCGATGGTAGCCTTTGCACCACCTGCAACCTTGGACAGCAGAACCTCGCGGGATTCCAGGTCAGCGTAGCGCTTGACGTCGTCCTCGGTCAGAGCGGCACCTTCGTAGTAACCGTTCTTCACGATCAGCTGGGGGTTAGCCTTGGCAAAGTCACGCAGGCCCTTAGCAGCATCAATCAGGTCGCCCTTGATGAATGCCAGTGCGGAGGGACCCTGGAGGTGGCCTTCGAATGCGTCGATGCCAGCTTCCTTAGCTGCGATAGCAGCCAGCGTGTTCTTCACCACGGCGTATTCGGTCTCTGCACCGAGTGCGCGGCGCAGCTCCTTGAGCTGTGCAACAGTGAGACCGCGGTATTCGGTCAGGATGACTGCGTTCGAAGCTTCGAAGAGTTCCTTCAGCTCGGATACTGCAGCGATCTTTTCCTGAGTCGCCATGGTAGTTCCTTCTTCCGATTCTTGTAAGGTCGCCGGTAGAGCCTCGAAGCATTTATTGCAAGCAATAAAAAATGCCCCGACGCGTAGGCGTACGAGGCACGATAGACGGCACCCTGAATGAGGGCAACGGCTATTCACTTCGACTTACCTACGCGGGCGGCGATTTCTAGTGAAATCTGCTCTTATCAGAACTCTGTTCTTCGTCTCCACCGAAGTGGCAATAAAGGACATAGTTCTAGACCGGCGGTCTTTGGTTCATTCATCATCTCAGGTTAAAGCCCGAGTCGCAAGTTAAAAACGTGATTAAGCGGGGTTAATCACTTAAAGCTCCTCTTTAAGCCGATTAACCCCGCTCTTTCTCCCCAGTTAGAGCCAGCAAAGAGGCGTTTTAGAGGTAAAAACGCTTTCCGTCAGAGAACAAGAAGCAACGCTCAGCAGCCACACCCAGATGCACATGCTCCCCCGCACTTAGGGCGGTGGCGCCCTGTGCATCGGGAATAAAGAACTCAAGCTCCTGACCGGCACGCACTCGGGCGTACATTCGGGCGCTCAGCTCAGTTCCCGCAGAAGCCTGCTGAGGCTCCAAAGGCAGGGAGAGCGCCTCCAGCAGACGCCCACGGTACAGCATTCCACCCACCAGGTGCCGACTGCCGAGCACCTGCACCGGCAGGACATGAGCAGCATCTGCCGCCACGGGGTGCAAAGCGGTCGCTCGAATAGCCAACTCGCACCCGGCAGGAAGAAACTCCGAGTCCTCAAGAGCCAATAGGTTCAGCGCGGGCGCCGCCAAAAGCTTCGCCACCTGCAGAGTATGCGGATGCGCCAGCAGACGCTCCGGAGTATCCACCTGCACCAGGTAACCGGCGTCCATCACCGCCACCCGCTGACCCAGCATGAGCGCCTCATTCTGATCATGGGTCACGTACAGGCCCGTAAAACCGTAACGCTCATGCAGGCGCACAATATCGGCGCGGATACTCGCGCTCATCTCTTCATCCACACTCGCCAGCGGCTCATCAAAAAGAACCACCGGGGCACGACGAATCAAAGCACGCGCAATACCCACACGCTGCGCCTGACCACCCGACAGCTGCGAAGGCTTACGGGACTCCAAACCCTCAAGCTTCAACGCCTCCAGCAGCTCACGGTAGTAGTCCATATCAACCCCACCGGAGAACGCGCCCAGCCGGATTGGGAAGAGAATATTGTCCTTCACGCTCAGGTGCGGGTACAGAATAGGACGCTGAAAAACCACACCCACCGAGCCGCGCTCCAGAGGCTGCCCGGCATAGGTCACCCGACCCGCACTCGGCTCCTCCAGGCCGGCAATAATGCGCAGCAGAGTCGACTTGCCCGTACCCGAAGAACCAACCAGAGAAATCAGCTCGCCAGGGTGTACATCCAAATCAATCTCGTTCAGAACCGTCGTATCGGAGCCAAAGGTCTTAGCGACGCCTCGAATACGTAGGCCCTCAAAGGGCTCCGCCTCGGCAGAAGAGTGGGATGCAGAAGTCATTCCCCTATTATCGCCGAAACTCACACCCGGCACGGGCGCAGAAGATAAGCGCCGTCATAAAACGGTGCGCGAGCCTCACGCCAGAGTCTCATGTGAGCGCCCTAGCTCGGGCGCACCAGCAAACGCCCCTTCAACGCCAGATGCAGCGTGCCCGCCCATAGGAAGATGAGGAAAGCCGTACCCACCACCGTCAAGACAGGCCCCACCAGCCCCAGCGAGCCAGCAGCCGTCAAGCGAATACCACTCGCCGCCATGGAAGCCATACCGAAGGAGAAGCCCCACATGCTCATCGAGAAGCCGCCCTCAAGCACCCACGGGAGCAAACGCATCAGGAAAATCAGCTGCAGAATGCCGTAACCCGTCAGCACAAGGAAGAACCAGTCAACCGTGCCGCCATTAGCCGCCAAGTACGCGTTACCACCCACAAAAGGCGGTGCCATCTGGATACCAATAATGCCGCGCTCCCCCTGAGGCAGCGGAGTCAGGGTGCGCAGGCGGCTCAGAATCACAGCTTCGATGCTGAACCACGAAATCAGGCCCGCACCAAAGAAAAGCATCGCCATATCGCGCCACCCCACAAAACCCATCGCCGTAGCGGTCGCAAAGTTTGTCGCAACGGTCGGCAGATACAGCACCGGCGAGGCGGCCTCGGGCGCATACCCGCCACGCCACGTGCCGGCGATACGGTGAGAGGCAAAGTACAGCTGACCCACAGCTCCCAGCACAACCAGGGTCAGAGCCGGAGCCTCAGCATAGGGGTAGAGAGCCGCACCCACCTGCGCCGTCGTCGCCGGAATCAGCGAAAAGAAGCAGGTACGCGCCGGATGCTCCCAAAAACCACGCACCCACGCACGGTACTTCACCACCGAGTGAACCAGGAAACCCACAAGGAGCAGCCACACCACGGCGTTAAAAGCCAGGATGCTCTCGCCCACCCAATCGGGTGCCATTCCCTTCGACGCACCGGTGCGCCAAGCGGCACCCAATGCGCCGGTACCCAGCGCCACCGCAAAATAATTAACCGGCACGCTAAGGCCTCGACGGGCTATCTGCGCATTCTGGGTAGAAGAAGACATAAACTCTCTCTCGTCATGGATGGGGTGATAAGGAAGCGTACGGGCTTCTTCCGTCAACGGTTCAGATACCGGAAGAAGCAATCACAGCCAGGGGTTCATTCTACGTTTTAACCTTATACAAGCTGGAAGTCTATGACGTACATTAACCGATGCTCGCCACGTAACGTCGTGTTTCTTCATATAAATCCGCGCATAAAAATCGCCCCCGACGCCTAAACGTCGGGGGCGACTACTAGCTAAATGCTAGAAGCTACAGGTGCATACCTTAGGCAGCAACGGCAGCCGGATCAACGGGGATGCCGGGGCCGAAGGTGGTAGCAACGGTTGCCTTGGAGATGTAACGACCCTTAGCCGAAGAGGGCTTCAGACGGTTAACCTCTTCCAGAGCTGCCTGGAAGTTCTCCTCGAGCTGCTCAGCGGTGAAGGAAGCCTTACCGATGATGAAGTGCAGGTTGGAGTTACGGTCAACGCGGAAGTCGATCTTACCGCCCTTGATGTCTGCAACAGCCTTTGCAACATCCATGGTCACGGTACCGGTCTTGGGGTTCGGCATCAGGTTACGGGGACCCAGGATCTTGCCCAGGCGGCCGACCTTGCCCATCATGTCGGGGGTTGCAACCGCTGCATCGAAGTCAGTCCAGCCGCCAGCGACCTTTGCGATCAGCTCGTCGGAACCAACGTAGTCAGCGCCAGCTGCCTCAGCCTCAGCAGCCTTGGGGCCTGCTGCGAAAACAACCACGCGAGCGGTCTTACCGGTGCCGTGGGGCAGGTTCACGGTACCGCGAACCATCTGGTCTGCCTTACGGGGGTCAACGGACAGACGCATTGCAACCTCAACGGTTGCGTCGGTCTTGGTGGAAGAGGTCTCCTTCGCCAGGGCAACTGCCTCAGCGGGGGTGTAGAGCTTACCCTCTTCAATCTTGGCTACAGCTGCCTTGTACGCCTTGCTGCGCTTTGCCATCTGCTTTTCTCCTTATGCAGTTGTGGTCTCGTGAGCCGCGCTCGGCTCTGCCACATCCCGTCCATACGACGGGCATTTACAAGTTCTGTGTAGAAAAATCTACGGTGCCGATTACTCGGCTATTCGGCGAACCGAAATTACTCGACGGTGATACCCATGGAACGAGCGGTACCTGCGATGATCTTGGAAGCAGCATCCAGGTCGTTTGCGTTCAGGTCGGGCATCTTGGTCTCAGCGATCTCGCGCACCTGAGCCTCGGTCAGCGAACCAACCTTGGTGGTGTGAGGAACAGCGGAGCCCTTAGCAACGCCAGCAGCCTTCTTGATCAGCTGGGAAGCCGGAGGGGTCTTGGTGATGAAGGTGAAGGAGCGATCCTCGTAGACGGTAATCTCAACGGGGATGATGTTACCGCGCTGCGACTCAGTTGCAGCGTTGTATGCCTTGCAGAACTCCATGATGTTCACACCGTGCGAGCCCAGTGCGGGGCCGACGGGGGGAGCCGGGTTAGCGGCGCCTGCCTGGATCTGCAGCTTGATGAGGCCAGTGACCTTCTTCTTGGGAGCCAATGTAGGGTCCTTTTCTTAGCTGGGAACCGACGCACAGGAGCGTACGCCGGCAAGACGGTGACCGTGGCGCGGTCACCCGTGCATCCGCATGAAAGCGTGACATGCGCATACACAAACCAACATTCTAGCGTTAATCAGTGACTTAATCCAGCGCCAGCTAGCAGAAAGGTTAAACCTCGTCCGCACAGCCACCGCTAATAACGCCACCACAAAATATGAGCCCCGCACCGAAGTGCGAGGCTCATATTCACACGCTAAAAGCGTTAAATCTTTTCGATCTCGGTGAAGCTCAAGGTCACCGGGGTGTCGCGGCCGAAGACGGAAATCATCACGACAATCTGCTGGGACTCGCCCTTGATCTCCGAAACGGTAGCGTCCATGCCCTCGAAAGCACCGGACTTCACGCGGACGTTCTCGCCCACAGTGTAGTCAGACTCGATAACGGGCTTGGAAACGGGCAGGCCCTGGCTCTGCTGCTGCTCTTCAAAGACCGGCAGCAGCATGTCAAAGACCTCGTCCATGCGCAGCGGGACCGGGTTGTACGCATCCTGACCCACGAAGCCAGTCACACCGGGGGTGTGGCGGACAACGCCCCACGAGTGGTCGGTCAGTTCCATACGCACCAGAACGTAACCGGGAACGCGCACGCGGCGGATGGTCTTCTTCACGGTGTTCTTGAACTCAACCACGGTCTCCATGGGAACCTGAACCTCGAAGATCTCATCTTCAGCTTCCAGGTTCTGGATGCGGGTCTCGATACCGGTCTTCACCTTGTTCTCGTAACCGGAGTAGGTGTGCACCACGTACCAGTCGCCCGCCTGACGGCGCAGCTTGGACTTGAATTCTTCCAGAGCGTCGACTTCCTCAGCCGCCTCAGCAGCTGCTTCAGCCACCGCGACAGCCTCGGTAGCTTCCTCAGCCTGCTGCTCAATAGCCGCAGACTCCTCAGTAGCCTCAGCAGCGGCTACCTCGACCTCTTCAATCTCGGATACCAGTTCCTGCTCGGACACGTCGCTCCTACTTTCTATCGTTAATCATCCAGAGGGGACTCCCACTCACCAATACGCTGAGGGAAATCACTGATGGGGCACCCAGAATAAGGATGCAGCCAGTACTAGTTACGCTGAATCGTTCCGTTACCGAAAATCCAGAATGCTCCCTGGCCAAAAAGATAATCCAGACCAGAAATAAGCAGGAGCATCACCACGACAAAGAACAGAACTCCGAAGAAGTAACCAACCAGTTCGCGTCCGGTGGGAGTAGTAACCTTCTTCAACTCCGCAATAACTTCACGGAGGAATGCAAAAATACGGCCGAAGAAACCGAGCTTCTTATCGCTCTTCGACGATGCGCCGGGCTTAACAGCCTTCTCGGCGGTAGCAGACGATGCCATTTCTTCTGCCCCTTTCTGAGTCTAAAAAAGTACGCCCGGGGAACGGGCGTACAAAGATGTTATTTGAGGCAATAAAAGCAGGGCGGACAGGACTCGAACCTGCAACCTGCGGTTTTGGAGACCGCTGCTCTACCAATTGAGCCACCACCCTTTGAAGTTTTCACTTCAGGTGTGAGAGTTGATTCTCACTCGCTCGCTCCTCCATTGCCTCCTAAGCCGTGGCTTTAGAGGGGCAAACAATTACACCCTTGCGGGTGCAGAACTAACTGTAAACCATCTTTCGGGGCCGATGCAACTTCAGAATGTAATATTTTTTCGAAAAACCTCTTGAGATACCTTGACGAAGGGTTCCGCATCGCTACTAGTGGACCGTATCCTATTACAAGGAACGCCGCTCACACCCGCGCCCATCACGCGCGGACTGGTCCCGCACGCGCATTCCCATCACCTAGTTTCCTTGTCGACTTCACGCCGGCAGCGCACACGAAGAAAGAGAAGAGAGCCCCATGGCGCGTATTTCAAGCCGCATCGGTGCCATCGCACCCTCCGCAACCCTTGCCGTCGACGCAAAGGCAAAAGCACTCAAGGCTCAGGGGCGCCCCGTCATCGGTTTCGGCGCAGGCGAACCGGACTTCCCCACCCCCGCGCACATTGTTGACGCAGCACGCGAGGCGCTCAACGACCCCAAGAACTTCCGCTACTCCCCCGCCTCCGGCCTTCCCGAACTGAAGAAGGCCATCGCGGAAAAGACCCTGCGCGACTCCGGCGTAGAGGTTGACCCCTCCCAGGTTATCGTCACCAACGGTGGCAAGCAGGCCGTCTACCAGGCCTTTGCAACCGTCATCGACGAAGGCGACGACGTCCTGCTGCCCGCCCCCTACTGGACCACCTACCCCGAATGCATCCGCCTGGCAGGTGGCAACCCCATCGAGGTTTTCGCCGGTAGCGACCAGCACTACAAGGTCACCGTCGAGCAGCTCGAAGCCGCATACACCCCCGCCACCAAGGCACTTATCTTCGTCTCCCCCTCCAACCCGACCGGTGCCGTCTACACCGAAGAGGAAACCCGCGCCATCGGCGAATGGGCACTGTCCAAGGGTATTTTCGTGCTGACCGACGAGATTTACGAACACCTCACCTATGACGGTGTTAAGGCAGTCTCCATCCTGAAGGCAGTACCCGAGCTCGCTGACCTGTGTGTCATTCTCAACGGCGTGGCAAAGACCTACGCCATGACCGGTTGGCGTGTGGGCTGGATGATTGGCCCGCGCGACGTTATCGCCGCAGCCTCCAACCTGCAGTCCCACATGACCTCCAACGTAAACAACATCGCCCAGCGTGCCGCTCTTGAAGCTCTGACCGGCCCGCAGGACGACGTGGAAATCATGCACGCAGCCTTCGACCGCCGCCGCCGCACCATTGTGGAGGGCCTGAACGCTATTGAAGGCGTTCACTGCCCCGTACCCACCGGCGCGTTCTACGCCTACCCGGACGTACGCGAACTGCTCGGCAAGGAAATTGAAGGCGTACGCCCGCAGACCAGTGCAGAACTGGCTGAGCTCATCCTCGAAAAGGCTGAGGTCGCCGTGGTTCCCGGTGAGGCATTCGGCCCCAGCGGCTACCTGCGCCTCTCCTACGCCCTGAGCGACGAGGACCTGGCGGAGGGCCTGGCACGTCTGCAGAAGTTCCTCGGTCAGGCACGCGACTAGTTCCTTACCCCTGACCCCGCTCACTGAACCGTGCAACTCACCTCGATGGAGGCTGCAGTTCGGTAGGGACGGCGGTTCAGACGTGGGATGAACCGGCACAAAACGATCAATCACAGGGCTATTGACCGTTTTTTGCCCTAGAAACCGAGAATCCCACAAATATTTAAAAATATTTTTAAAACGAATGAGGCTTCCCGCATCTTTACAGATGCGAGGAAGCCTCATTCGTCTCTTCGGTGCCATAGGTGGGAAAGGGCGGCTATTTGTGTTTCAAACCCAAACATACAGGTACCAAAAACCTGAACTTTTCAGCACCAAAACGGGCGTTCCCACGGCTTTCCACCACTACCCACACAACCCAAACATCGCTAAAATAGAGACCAAGAGAACGACCTCCCGACCGGTGCACATCCGCGCGCCGAATTTGTGGAGGTCATAGTTATATACACGCGCGCACAACACCTAAAACGCGCAGACATTAGGAGCCAACCATGAAGATCGGTCTGCTTACTTCCGGCGGCGACTGCCCCGGCCTGAACGCTGTTATCCGCGGCGCTGTCCTCAACGGCGTCAAGAAGTACGGCTACGAGTTCGTCGGCTTCCGTGATGGCTGGCGCGGCGTCGTTGAAGGCGACTACATGGACCTGCCCCGCCAGAAGGTCCGCGGCCTGGCATCCCAGGGCGGTACCATCATCGGTACCTCCCGCACCAACCCCTTCGACGGCCCCAACGGTGGCCCCGAAAACATCGAAATCATGATGGAACGCCACGGCATCGACGCAATCGTCGCTATCGGCGGTGAAGGCACCCTCGCAGGCGCAAAGCGTCTGGCAGACGCAGGCCTGCCCGTCATCGGTGTCCCCAAGACCATTGACAACGACCTGCGCGCAACCGACTACACCTTCGGCTTCGACACCGCAGTGTCCATCGCAACCGAGGCAATGGACCGCATCCGCACCACCGGCGAATCGCACCACCGTTGCATGGTCGCCGAGGTCATGGGCCGCCACGTCGGCTGGATTGCACTGCACTCCGGCATGGCAGCAGGCGCACACGCAATCCTGATCCCCGAGGTCAAGGTCTCCATGGAGCAGGTTGCAAACTGGGTCAAGGAAGTACACGACCGCGGCCGCTCTCCCCTGGTTGTTGTTGCTGAAGGCTTCATCCCCGAAGGCTTCGACGACGTCATGGCAAACAAGGGTACCGAGAAGGACGGTCGTCCCCGCCTCGGTGGTATCGGTGAGTACATCACCCAGGAAATCGAGAAGATGACCGGCGTCGAAACCCGCAACACCATCCTGGGCCACATCCAGCGCGGTGGCGCACCCACCGGCTACGACCGCGTGCTCGCAACCCGCCTGGGCATGGGCGCAGTCGACATGGTCGCTCAGAAGCAGTGGGGCAAGATGGTCTCCGTTCAGGGCACCGAAATCAAGTACGTACCCCTCGAAGAGGCACTGGACGGTCTGAAGTCCGTACCTCAGGAACGCTGGGAAGAAGCAGCCGTCCTCTTCGGCCGCTAAACCCCGCAGCCTCAGCACATTAGCTGGGCGCACATACTAAAACCGCGGAGGCGGGCACTCGCAACGAGTGTCCGCCTCCGCGGTTTTATGCAGGTAGTCAGCTGCTATTGCCTAGTCGGATGCTCTAGCGCTTTAAGAAGTCCTGACCTGCCAAAGAACGACGCGCCACTTCACCGGATTCCGGCGAAACCACCGTCGTCTGAGCCACCGCGTACTCGGTCGCCGGCGCCGGCGAACCATCGGGCAGGAAGTCACCGCCATCGACCGCGCGCAAAGGCGCCTGCGGATCAACACCGCGCTTGATCACAGCCAACGCAATCGGGCCCGCCTCGTGATGCAACGCCACCGAGGTAATGCGACCGACCGGGCGGGACTTACCCTCCACAAACAGTTCACTGCCTGCCGCCGGCAGGGTGTGCTCCGAACCGTCAATATCCAAGAACACCAGACGGCGCGGCGGACGACCTAGGTTATGCACGCGCGCCACCGTCTCCTGGCCCTTGTAGCAGCCCTTATCGAAATGCACCGCGGTACGGGTGTAATCCAGCTCCTGAGGGATGGTCTTATCGTCAGCCTCGGTGCCGTAGCGCGGGCGCCACGCCTCAATACGCAGAGCCTCCGCAGCCCACAGACCCGCAAAACGCGCGTCCGAAGATTCAGCTAGGGCGGGCAGAACAGAGCGCGGCACAATGCTCAAGAAACGCACATAGTCCGCACCCGGGTGGTTATCGCCCGCCTCATCGTAACGGTAGCTACCCGGCGCCGGAGTGTGCCAAGGATCCTCCCACACCAGCGGCTGAGCCTCAGCGAGCGCCGGATGCACCGAACCGTCCTGCAGGATCGGGTTGCGGGCACTCTCCAGCACGGCGTATTCGTCGCTTAGGTTCTGCACCTCAACGCGCATCATGAATTTCATGCGGTTCAGGTAATCGGTCAGGGGCTGAGCCTGGTTGCCCTCCACAATCAGCCAGAGTGCCTCGCCATCCTCGATAGCGGCGGGTGCGTACTCCACGCGGCCCTGAGGGGAAAGCAACAGGAACTCGCGGCTCTCCCCGGCGGTCATGCCGGTCAGAATCTGCGAGGCGATGGAGGTCAGCCAATTCTGGCGGTCCAGCCCCTCAACACGCACCACGCCCAGGGAGGAGCGGTCCACCAGCACCAGCGGCTCGCCTGCTTCTGCGGAGCGGTCAAAGCTGAGGGCGCGCTGCTCCAGCATGGGGTTGCCGTAGTGTGCGGCAACGCCCGCATCCAGCCCGGAGGCGGCGAAAGCGCCGTGCAGGCTCAGCAGGGGGCTTACCGGGCGGGCTGCAGCGGGCTGGGGTACCTCAGTCTGAGGCGCTTCAAGCGAAGATTCAGTCACGGAAGGTGCACCTTTCACGTAAAGAGTCTGCCCCGCCGACCAGCGGGGCAGACTCACGTTAGTTATTAGGCGGTGGGCTCGGAGCCAGGCTCACCGGTGGGCTCTTCACCGTCCAGGGAACCGAACATCGAGGTACCCAGGGAATCGCCGGTCATCGACGAGGTCTTACGCAACTCAGCGGAAGCGTGCTTGTGGAGCTTACCCTCGGCGTCCGCGACCTCCCAGTCCCACATGAGGTTGCCGTTGACCAGGCCCCACAGGCGAACGGAGCCCGCGTAGTCGTGGGAGATGTCGTCGCGCAGCAGGTTGCCGGTCTGCATGCGAATGACCGGGCCCTTGACCATGCCCACGTAGTTTTCGCTAATACCGCCGGGGTGCGCGATGGTCGCCAGCAGGGAGAAGCCGTCGTCCTCGTTGCGCAGGGTTTCAACGCTCTCGGCGTCGGGGAAGGCGGGTACAACATCCTTGGGGACAATACCGAAGCCGCCGTCGGCGTCGGTCAGGGGGCGGTCAATCTGCCAGAAACCGGTTTCAACGGTGATGGGGCGCAGCTTCTGACCCTCGTCATCGAGCAGGAAAGACTCAGCGCGGTATTCGATGAAGGGCAGACCGTCCTGCTCAAAAGTAATAATCTGGCCGAAGGGGGTGTTTTCCTGGCCTTCGTACCACATGGTTCCGGTACCTTCCCAGGTGCCGAGCAGCCATGCGAAGGGAACAAGTTCAGGGGTTAGGTTGGTAGGGATTTCAATAGCCATACCTTCCATTCTAGTACCCGTGGGTAAAACAGTGCCCTATTCGTTCGTCCACGGCACGTTTGTCCACGGCACGGGGTAGCGTCGCCGCCTGCAGAGTGAAGTGAACGGTGCGGTGGGCGGCATAAAGAAAACCCCCAACCGGAGGGGACCGGGTGGGGGTTCACGCCGTCATTGGCGAGGCGGTACGAACCGTATGAGGCAACCGCCTAAAGCCCTGTGTGGGCGATGCTTCTGCTCTGTGCGGGAAGATTACTTCTGACCGCTGAAGAGGCCACGCAACACTGCGAATGCACCGATACCGATGCACACGGAGATGATAGCCATCAGCGACATGAAGAGAGCTTCAAGAGCCATAAGATTGTTTTCCATGCCTTAAACCTACCACAGACCCACCCCGAAAAGGTGCAGAAAAGGGCGCAGAATCAGCGGCAGAAACATAGTGGACATCAAAGCCAGTTACCGGGCACACGATCCGCCTAGCACCGGGCAAAATCCTGGTTCCGCGCCAGCATGTCAAAACCCCGCGGTCATCGACCGAAAAGGCTGTATGCACAGTCCGGAATACGATATTCGCACCCACTCTGCGATGGCCCCCACAGCTGTGCCACAGGCGGGCGAGTACACTAGAAAGAGCCCAAAAGTTTTACACGGGAAATACGCGGGAAAGGAGAGGATGTGTACCGTATTGCGCTCATGAGCGATACCGCCGCGCAGGATATGATCCCCTCGCTGAGCCTCCTCAGCCACAAGGTACACGTCTTCCCGCTCGATACCGCCCACACCGCCCTCGAATCCGAGACTTTCGACCTGCTCATGGTCGACGCCCGCACCGCACTCGTACAGGCACGCCAATGCGCCCAGCTGTTGCGCGCCGCCGGCGTACAGTTACCGCTCATCGCGCTCCTGAATGAGGGCGGTATGGCGGCGGTTGCAGCCTCCTGGCAGGTTGACGATATTGTTTCGGACCAGGCCTCCCCCTCCGAAATGGATGCGCGCCTGCGCCTCGCCATCAAGAGCGACACCGGTGCAGAAGAAGAGAACTCCGAAGAGCGCATCGTGCGCGCGGGCAACCTCGTGATTGACACCCAGGCGTACTCCGCACATCTTTCCGGTACCGCGCTGAACCTGACCTTCAAAGAGTTTGAACTGCTCAAGTTCATGGCTCAGCACCCCGGACGCGTCTTCTCCCGCGCCCAGCTGCTCTCCGAGGTGTGGGGTTACGACTCCTATTACGGCGGCACCCGCACCGTGGACGTGCACGTGCGTCGTCTGCGTTCCAAGCTCGGCACCGAATACGAGCAGATGATTTCGACCGTGCGTAACGTGGGCTATTCCTTCAACAGCACCCGCTAAATTTTGCGGCACCAACCGCTGTTTTGGTGTGCCCGTTCTCAAGTAGCCTCGCCGATGAGCCGAGTACCGGAATGTGTAAATGTTCCGGTTCTTGTCATATTCACCCAGGAAGAAGAGCAAACTCTTCAAAGAGCAACCATCCCCGGTAGAGTTGAATCAGAAGGCTACGAAAGAAGGCGATGATGGTACACAGTCAGACACCCAATCCCTCCACCCTGCCCGCTGAAAGCTCCCTTGTTTACGCGGAACCGCAGCTCACCGAAGAGCTGCTGGAACGATTCGATTCCTTTGCGCAGGCGGTTGCTAAGCACGATGGTGTTTCGGCGTTCTCCGAGCAGACCCGCATTGAGCTGAGCAAGGCATTGCGTGAAAGCACCCTGACCCCTCCGCGTTTCTTTGTCGCCGAGGATGGCGGCACCCTCGCCGCCGTGTTCGTGGCGCTCACCCCCGCCAACGACGAAGACACCGGCGTGATTGAGGCAGCCGTCGCCCCCGAATACCGCGGACAAGGCGCAGGCAGCGCATTCTTCGACCACGCCGTCCGTCAGCTGGGTGAAGACGCCGTACGATACCGCCTCTGGGTTCACGGCAGCGCTACCGACACCGGCATTGAAAGCCCCGCCCACGCGTTCGCGACCCTGCACGGTTTTGAGCCGGTACGCGTGCTGTACAAGATGGTTCTGCCCCTGGACGCGCAGACCCGCGAAGACCTCGTGGAACGCTCCGATGCGCGCATTCTGCCGGAGAACCTGCGGATGCGCACCTTCACCGGCGCGGACGAATTCCCCTGGCTGCGCGTGAACGCCGCCGCTTTTGCGCACCACCCGGAGCAGGGCAAGCTCACCCTTGCTGATCTGCGCGAGCGCACCGGCTCCCCCTGGTTCCGTCCTGAGGGTTTCTTCATCGCCTCCGAGGTGGATGATGACTCCGCCATTGCGGCGTTCACTTGGACGAAGATCCCGACCGGTCAGGAGCAGGGCGAGCTGTCCCCCTCCGGCGAGATTTATGTGGTGGGTGTGAGCCCGCAGACGCAGGGAGGCGGCTTGGGTCGCACCCTCACTCTGCGCGCGCTGGCATACCTGGCGTGCGCTGAGGATGAGAACGGCGAGCCGCTGCGCGCCATCGACCTGTACGTGGACGCCGATAATGACGCCGCCTACGCCCTCTACACGTCCCTGGGCTTTGGCGTGGCGACGGTTGACCGCATGTACGCTCCCGCGCAGCAGGATGAGCCTGCCGCCTAGTTTTCTGTGCGCCGTCTCCGGCGTGCTTCTTCACGACTTATCCCCGATCAGAAAGGCAAGTACAGTATGGTACCCGCCCCCAATGGCCTGAATAAGGCGCCTAAGCCCAAGCCGTCTGAGCCTGCGCCCATGACCGGTGTCATTCACATTGGCCACGATATTTCGAAGATTGAGCGCGCCGAATCTCGCGGTGACCGCATTGAGAAGGGCGAAAAGCGCTCCTACTTCAGCCTTGAAGAGGAGTTCGGTCCGGAGCGTTTCTTTGACCGTGAGAGCAGCTGGCTGGACTTCAACACCCGCGTGCTGGAGCTCGCGGAGGACCCGAACCTGTTCCTGCTGGAGCGTCTGAACTTCCTGGCGATTGTGGCATCTAACCTGGACGAGTTCTTCATGGTGCGTGTGGCGGGTCTGAAGCGTCGCATTGCGACCGGTCTGGCGGTTCCTTCGGCTGCCGGTCTGAGCCCCGAGGAGCAGATGGAAGAGATCGCTGAACGCGCTCACCAGCTGCAGGCTCGTCACGCTGATGTGTTCCACAACCAGGTGCTACCGGCTCTGGAGGAGCAGAACATCCGTATCGTAGGTTGGAACGACCTGGATACGGACGCTAAGCAGCGTCTGCGTCAGGAGTTCATGCAGGACATCTTCCCGATTCTGACTCCGCTGGCGGTTGACCCGGCGCACCCCTTCCCGTACATTTCGGGTCTGTCGTTGAACCTTGCGGTACTGGTGCGTAACCCTCAGACCGGCAAGGAGCTGTTCGCTCGCGTGAAGGTGCCCGATCAGCTGGACCGTATGGTCTCTGTGGATGGTTCGCGTGCCGCCAACACTGCGGGCCGCGAGAGCCGCTACATTGCGCTCGAAGACATCATTGCTGAACACCTGGATACGCTCTTCCCGGGCATGGAGGTTGTGGAGCACCACGTCTTCCGCGTGACTCGTAACGAGGATCTCGAGGTGGAAGAGGACGACGCCGAGAACCTGCTGAAGGCTCTGGAGAAGGAGCTTCTGCGCCGTCGTTTCGGTCCGCCGGTCCGCCTGGAGGTTGAGGACACCATCAACCCGACCATCCTGGATCTGCTGATTTCTGAGCTGAACATCAACGAGTCTGAGGTGTACCGCCTGCCGGCTCCGCTGGATCTGCGCGGTATGAGTGCAATTGTTCGTGCGAACCGCCCGGCGCTTCACTACCCCAAGCACATTGCGCACACTTCCCGCTGGCTCAACGCCACCGAGACTGCGAAGGCTGCGGACGTGTTCGCTGCCGCCCGCGACCACGACGTGTTGCTGCACCACCCGTACGATTCCTTCGCGACCAGTGTGCAGGCGTTCCTGGCTCAGGCTGCCGCTGACCCGCGTGTTCAGGCGATTAAGCAGACTCTGTACCGCACCAGTGGCGACTCCCCCATCGTGGATGCGCTGATTGAGGCGGCTGAGGCTGGCAAGCAGGTCGTGGCGTTGGTCGAGATTAAGGCTCGCTTTGATGAGGAAGCCAACATCTCCTGGGCTCGTAAGCTGGAGCGCGCGGGCGTGCACGTGGTGTACGGCATCGTGGGTTTGAAGACTCACTGCAAGCTGTCTCTGGTGGTGCGCCGCGAGGGTAACCACCTGCGTCGTTACGCGCACATTGGTACCGGTAACTACCACCCGTCGACCGCTCGTTTCTACGAGGATTTGGGCATTATCACCTGTGATGAGCAGATCTGTGAGGATGTCTCCCGCCTGTTCAACCAGCTGTCCGGTTACGCGCCGAAGACCAACTACCAGTCGCTGCTGGTGGCGCCGCGTACTCTGCGTAGCGGTCTGATTGAGTGCATCGATCAGGAGATTGAGAACCACAAGGCGGGCCGTCCGGCGAAGATTCAGATCAAGTGCAACTCCATGGTGGATGAGGCCATCATTGATTCGCTGTACCGTGCTTCGCAGGCTGGTGTGCCGGTGGATGTGGTGGTTCGCGGTATTTGCGCGCTGCGCCCGGGCGTTAAGGGTCTGAGCGAGAATATTCGCGTCCGTTCGGTGCTGGGCCGCTTCTTGGAGCACTCGCGCGTGTTTGCGTTTGAGAACGGTGGCGATCCGATTGTCTACATTGGCTCTGCCGATATGATGCACCGTAACCTGGACCGCCGCATTGAGGCTCTGGTACCGGTGAAGGATCCGCGCCACGTGAAGTACCTGCGTGACATGTTCACCATCTACATGAGTGATTCTTCGCGTACTTGGCACCTGGATTCTGAGGGTAACTGGACCCGCCACGACACCGATGATCAGGGCAACCCGCTGCAGGATGTGCAGTCGTACTACCTGAGCTCGCGTTCTCGTAAGAACGTGGTGGATAAGGTCTAAGAATTTGCGCTGACCTGCCGGTGATTTCTGGTGGTGAACCCCGTCTGTTCTCGCGCTTTATGGTGTGGGGCAGGCGGGGTTTTCCGCGTGTCGTGCAAAAACGTGCGGTGGACTAGTGCACTTAGCGCAAAAGTGAACAACAGGTTACGTTGAGATTACAACTTGACCGTTCTCTCCCCTACAATTAGACGCGGAGCATGGTGCCCGTTGGCATTGTGCGCAGCCTAGCGAAGAGGATCAGAGAGAGATATGGCACTGCTGGATTCCCCCTCCATCTACTACTCGGCACGACGTTTTGATGCGGTCAACAGCATTGACCGCGCCCCCGTAAACACTGCGGATATTGTTGCTTCTGGCGCACTGATTTGGCGCATGCGCGATGGTGCGCTTGAGGTCCTGATTATTCACCGCCCCCGCTACGATGACTGGTCCTGGCCTAAGGGCAAGCAGGATCCGGGCGAGTCCCTGGCGGAGACCGCTATTCGCGAGATTCGCGAAGAGGTTGGCCTGCAGGTTGTTTTGGGCGTGCCCCTGGCGGTGACGTCCTACCCGGTGGGTGGCCGTCCGAAGGATGTTTTCTACTGGGCTGCTGAGCTGCCCGATGGTGCCCGCGCCCTGGCTGATGAGGGTGAAGTGGATGAGCTGCGCTGGGTAACCACTGACGCGGCTCGCGCTCTGCTGACCAATCATGATGACCTGGCGCCTCTGGAGTCTCTGGAGGCTCTGGCGGAGGCGGATGCGCTGCGCACCCGCCCGATTCTGATTGCCCGCCACGCGAAGGCTAAGCCGCGTTCGAACTGGGCTGCTGCTGAGGATGACCGTCCGCTCGCGGCGACCGGCAAGCGTCAGGCGCTGGCTTCTAGCCGTCTCTTTGCGGCGTGGGCTCCGAGCCGTATTATTTCTTCCCCGTGGTTGCGTTGCGTTCAGACTGTGACCCCGTACTCGGTGGATTATGGTGTGTCGGTGAAGGAGAAGAAGTCCCTGTCTGAGGCGGGCGCTCAGCGTCACCCGGCGCGTGTTGCCCGTACCGTGGCGTCCCTGTTCGATAAGGATTCTTCCTCGCTGCTATGCACGCACCGCCCGGTGCTGCCTCGGGTGATGGATGTTCTGCGTGAGTACCTGTTTGAGGATTCCGCGGAGGTTCTTCCGACCGAGGACCCGTACCTGGAGCCCGGCGATGCCCTGGTTCTGCAGGTGACTGAGGGCGATGACCCGCGTATTGTCTCGGTGGAGCGTGTACGCGCTGCTCTGGACTAGCACCCATATACTTTGATCTTCTAACGGCGAGCGCGCTGGGCTTTATGCTCAGCGCGTTTGCTCTACCTGCGCCCGTTCGAGGGTTTTACAATAGAGGGGCGGTTGATTCTTTGCCGTCTCTCACGTCTACTGACAGGATTCAAGGTTTTTCTTATGACTCACGCAATCCCCACTCCCTATGAAGATCTTCTGCGCGAAATCCTCGAGGAGAACAAGGACGCCATCGCGGCGGATGCGCAGCGTTCCGACCGTACCGGCACCGGCACCTTCGGCGTGTTTGGCCGTCAGATGCGTTTTGACCTGCGTGAGTCGTTCCCGCTGATTACCACCAAGCGCGTGCACTTCAAGTCCGTTGCCATTGAGCTGCTGTGGTTCTTGCGCGGTTCTTCGAATGTGCGCTGGTTGCAGGAGCGCGGCGTGACCATTTGGGATGAGTGGGCTGATGAGAACGGCGATTTGGGCCCGGTGTACGGTGTGCAGTGGCGTTCGTGGCCGACCCCCGACGGTGGCACGATTGACCAGATTGCAAAGGTTATTGATTCGTTGAAGAACAACCCGAGCTCGCGCCGCCACATTGTTTCGGCGTGGAACCCCGCTGAGGTGGACAACATGGCGCTTCCGCCCTGCCACGCGCTCTTCCAGTTCTATGTACATGAGCGCCAGGACGGTGTGAAAGAGCTGTCCTGCCAGCTGTACCAGCGCAGTGCGGACATGTTCCTGGGCGTGCCCTTCAACATCGCTTCCTACGCTCTGCTGACCTACCTGATTGCGCAGGAGGTGGGCATGGAGCCGGGCGAGTTCGTGTGGACCGGCGGCGACTGCCACATCTACTCGAACCACCTGGAGCAGGTGAAGAAGCAGCTGGGCTACGGCACCGACCCGGAGGGTAACCCCTACCCGCCGCGCGAACCGTACCCGTACCCGAAGCTGGTTATTAAGACGAAGAAGCCTTCTATTTTCGATTACGAGTATGAAGACTTTGAGCTGGTGGACTACAAGCACCACCCCGGTATTGCCGCCCCGATTGCGGTCTAACTGCAGATTGTAAGGAGGCATGATGTACCGTCTGGGCGCTATTTGGACTCAAACTGATGCCAGCATCATTGGTCGTAACGGGGATATGCCCTGGTACGCTCCGGAAGATTTGGCGCATTTCAAGAACGTGACGCTGGGTGCTCCGGTGATTATGGGTCGCCGCACCTGGGAGTCGATCCCGCCGCGTTTCCGCCCGCTACCGGGCCGTACGAATATTGTGATTAGCCGTTCGGTCACCGAGGCAGAAGAACGCGATGGTGCGCTGTGGGTTCCTTCGCTGGATGCGGCGCTGTACGCGGCGCGTGACGCCGCGGGTGCAGCGGTCGAAGATATCCCCGCAGATACCGCCGAAGTTGATGCTTGGATTATTGGCGGCGGCTCCGTGTACGCGGAGGCGCTCTCCCGCACCGATCTGCCCTCCTTTGGTCGGGTAGAGACGGTGGAGCGTACTCTCTTCTACTGCCAGGAAGGTAACGAGATCACCGGCGATACGCGAGCGCCCGAACTGCAGCTTGCAGATTCTGCGGATAACTGCGAGGGCAGCTCCCCGAACGGGTGCTGGCGGGTCACCTCCGAGAGTGCCTGGGAGAAGAGCGAGAAGGGCTACCTGCTCGATGAGTCGGGCACGAAGAACCCCATGTACTTCTCGTTCCAGCGTCTGGAGCGTCTCTCCTAAAGAGCATCTCCCCTAAAGAACCCCCTAACCCCAAACTGACAGCTCAAGCCTGCGGCTACTCCCCTCCCGGAGCGCCGCGGGCTTGAGTGTCTTAACGCCTCCCGATACAGTGCCCGGTGCCGAGCCCAGCGCCTGCGCAGAATATCCCGTTCCGAATATCAAATTTTTTGTACGGCGCTAGTCCGCACCCGCCAGCCTGAGAGTACACTGGGAACCATGAACTTTAATCCCGGTGACTCTGTAGGTTTTGTTGGCTGGCGCGGCATGGTGGGCTCCGTCCTCATGAAGCGCATGGTTGAGGAAGGCGACTTCGAGGGCATTACCCCCGTCTTCTTCACCACCTCTAATGTTGGTGGCGCTGCGCCCACCTTCGACGGCGTAATTGAGCCGTCCGAGCTGAAGGACGCATACGACATTGACGAGCTGCGTAAGCACTCGATTATTGTGACCGCTCAGGGCGGTGGCTACACCGAGGCTGTGCACCCGAAGCTGCGTGCAGCCGGCTGGGACGGCCTGTGGATTGACGCCGCTTCCACCCTGCGCATGAACGATGACTCCATCATCGTGCTGGACCCCATCAACCGCGACGTCATCGACCGCGGCCTGGCATCCGGCGTGAAGGACTTCGTCGGCGGTAACTGCACCGTCTCCTGCCTGCTGATGGGCCTGGGCGGCCTCTTCAAGAACGACCTGGTCGAGTGGGCAACCTCCATGACCTACCAGGCAGCGTCCGGCGGCGGCGCCCGCCACATGCGCGAGGTGCTCGCACAGTTCCGCGACCTGGGCAATGAGGTCTCCGAGGAGCTGAACGACCCCGCATCCGCAATTCTGGATATCGACCGCAAGGTTCTCGCGAAGCAGCGCTCCGGTGAGCTGGAATCCACCCAGTTCGGTGTGCCGCTCTCCGGCTCCCTGATTCCCTGGATTGACTCGGACCTGGGTAACGGCCAGTCCCGCGAGGAGTGGAAGGCTGAGGTTGAGACCAACAAGATCCTGGGCCGCTCCGAGGACGAGAAGATCACCATGGACGGCCTGTGCGTCCGTATCGCTGCGATGCGCTCGCACTCTCAGGCGCTGACCATCAAGCTCAAGAAGGACCTGCCGCTCGAGGAGATTGAGCGCATCATCGCTGAGGACAACCCCTGGGTTCGCTTCGTGCCGAACGAGCGTGAGGCTTCCATGGAGCAGCTGACCCCCGTGGCTGCTTCCGGTTCTCTGGAGATTCCGGTTGGTCGCGTGCGTAAGCTCGCGATGGGCCCCGAGTACATTAGCGCGTTCACCGTGGGTGACCAGCTGCTCTGGGGTGCTGCTGAGCCGATTCGCCGCATGCTGCAGATTGCTATTGGCAAGCTCTAAAGCTCACTGACAAGCTATAACAAAAGCCCTCGCTACCATTCTTATTGGATGGGAGCGAGGGCTTTTTGTGTCTGCGTATAGCTTGCGCGGACCGGGTGAGTGCGAGCTGGTTTAGCGCGATCTGGGTTAGCGTTGGTTTGCAGCGGCCGCCTTACGTTCTGCCTTACGTTCTGCCTTGCGCGCGGCTTTGCGTTCCTTACGCTGCTGTCGCCAGGCGCGGTAGCGGTACCAGGCGGTGAGCACCACGTGCTTCATGAAAATATTGGCGCGGCGTGCCCAGGTGAATTCGGTACCCCAAATGCCCAGGCCGATGAAGATGAAGAGCCAGCCGGGGCCGGGGGTTACGAGCATAATGAGGCCTGCAATAAAGCAGAAGGCGCCCACGCCGATGACGAGGGGCTTGTAGAGATGACGCATGACCGGATGCGCGTGCATGCGCTCCTTGCGGGCTTCGAGCCAGCGGTGAAAGCGGCTGGTCTCGCTTTCTTTGACTTCATCTTCAATGGTTTTCAGGGGTGGTCCTTCCAAACGTGCCGTAGGTGAGTTTCACCGGGCGGCGGTGGTTAGAGAATAGCATTCACTGCTGGATGGCGGCTATGAAAGATTTCTTCATGTATGAGATTTTTTGTCATCTTCAAAATTTTTTCGTTTCAATAGTGTTCAAGTCGAAAGTACCTTTATACACTGTAAAGGAACAATTCGCCCGGCATCATGCCTAAACACTAAGGAAGCGACCCACTACCGTGTCCTCCTCACGTCCCGTATCAACGGACTCACCCCGCACCAACGCTGCTGCACCCGCTGGCGCCTCTGCGCCCGCTACTGAACGCAACGCCGCATCGACTCTCAACGAACGCCTCGAAAACCTGCCCTTCACCCGCGCCCACGGCAAGCTCCTGGGCATCTCGGGTCTCGGCTGGGCGCTGGACGCCATGGACGTCGGCCTCATCTCCTTCGTCATGGCAGCCCTCATCAAGGAATGGCAGCTCAGCCCCACCGAAGCCTCCTGGCTCGGATCCATCGGATTCGTAGGCATGGCGCTCGGTGCGACCTTCGGCGGTCTACTCGCCGATAAGCTCGGCCGCCGCTACATCTTCGCCCTCACCCTGCTGGTGTACGGTCTGGCGACCGGCGCCTCCGCCCTGGCAACCTCCCTGGGCGTACTGCTCGTCTTCCGTTTCTTGGTCGGTCTGGGTCTGGGAGCGGAACTTCCCGTGGCATCCACCCTGATTTCTGAGTTCTCGCCGCGCGCTATTCGTGGCCGCGTCGTGGTTGCCCTGGAGGCTTTCTGGGCTCTGGGCTGGATCCTCGCCGCTCTCATCGGCACCTTCATCGTTCCGCAGGCGAACGGCTGGCGCTGGGCGCTTGCCATCGGCCTGATTCCCGCCATCTACTCGCTCGTGATCCGCATGGGAACCCCGGAGTCGGTGCGTTTCCTGGAGTCGGTCGGCAAGCACGATCAGGCACGCCAGATTGTTGAACGTTTCGAGGCGTCCCCCGCGCTCTTCTCCCGAACCGACAAGAAGCAGACCGAAGACGCTTCCGTACATGGCGCGGCAGAAAGCGCCGACAACGCAGAATCCGCGAAGATCCACTCGATCTGGGCTGCCGGTCAGCGCCGCAAGACCATCGCCCTGTGCGTCATCTGGTTCTGCATTAACCTCTCCTACTACGGCGCGTTCATCTGGATTCCGGCGCTGCTGAACGCCCAGGGCTTCAGCCTCGTGAAGTCCTTCGCGTTCACGCTCATCATGACCCTCGCCCAGCTGCCCGGCTACGCGGTCGCCGCCTACCTCATCGAAAAGTGGGGCCGACGCGCAACCCTGGCGACCTTCCTGCTCGGCTCTGCGCTGGCGGCTGCCGGCTACGGTATGGCGCACGCCGAGGTATTCATTATCCTCGCCGGCTGCATGCTCTCCTTCTTCAACCTCGGCGCGTGGGGTGCCCTCTACGCCCTGAGCCCGGAGATCTTCCCGACCCACCTGCGAGGAACCGGCACCGGCGCCGCCGCCGGTATCGGTCGTATCGCCTCCATCGCGGCACCGCTTATTGTGCCGCCGCTGGTCGCATTCGGTGGAACCCCGCTGCTCTTTACGCTCTTCTCCACCGCGTTCCTGGTAGCGGCAACCACCGTGTTCCTGTTGCCTGAACGCCGCGGCGAATCCCTCTAACGAGCCGCGCACTCTACACGATGAGCTGTCCCTTCTGAACGCTCTTTCCGAGCAGTCAGAAGGGACAGCTCATTTGTCATTTAAGCCCTCTAACCATGCGCCATAACCTCAAACTATGAGAGGATACGTTCTATGCTCGATTCCTTCCTCTCCAACCTCTACCGCACAGAGTTCAGCCCCTGGCCCGTGAGCGAACACTACGCTGCCGAACGCGCCGGCGGCGTGCCCGAAGCCATGCTGCTGCCGGGCGAACTCACCGTGCACCGTGGCGACGGGGCAAAAATGAGCTACTACCTGGACTGGCCCGAGGAATTCAACGAATACACCCGCGCGATTACCCTGCGCCCGCGCACCAAAAACGGCTACCCGCAGGACTTTACGCTCAGCGTCACCGTACGCGACGGCCAGGCTGTCTTTACCGCAACCGCCCTCAGCTTCTGGGAGCAGCGCGACGGCCGCCCCTACGACCGCGAGCCCATCGCCCGCGGCTACGTGGACGTCGCCTCCTACGAATCCTGCGAGGAATACGCAGGCAATTCCGCCGCGCCCGCCCTCATCGGCTGGGACATCGCAGACCTCTACCCGGCACGCATGGCGCTTATCCACGCCCTCTGTGAAGGAATCGCCAGCAGCATCACAATGGACACCCGAATCCTCGCGGACGGGCAGGTACAGGTCGACCACAAGGACGGGGACCTACTCGCCCTGCACGTGAACGCGGTCAGCACCGTAGGAGGCATGGTCCGCGCCCTCGTCATCGAGCAGGACCGCGTGCCCGGCAGCGTATCTACCGGCGCCTCCGAGCGCACCGACCTGCAGGCACGCGCCTACTACGCCAACGTGCTCTCCCCCGTTCCCGGCGAGTTCGGCAACCTGGTCTGGTCCCACAGCGAGGACGCGGAATACTACCCGTACCGGCCCACGCGCCATAAGCCGATTTTCCACGCCCCCAGCCCGCCACAGAAGCTTCCCCTAGCGGTTCAGGTGTTGATGGAGCACCTACCCGCCGCTCCCCTGGCAGCAACGCGCACAGCGCCCAAGCGCAGGCCGTACCTGCCGGGGCAGGCGCGCCTCTCCTCCCCTCGCCACTAGCTCAGCGGGTCAATACAACGGTCAATACAACGCTTCGGGCGGTCTCCCGATGAAGAGACCGCCCGAAGCGTTTGTTGTATCTGCCCTCGCAGTTGGGAGGGTGCTTAGATTTCGCCGTTGACCACGACAGGCTCAGGAACCAGGGTCACGCCAAAACGTTCACGCACGCCGTCGCGCACAGCGCGGGCAATAGCGAAGATATCCTCAGCGGATGCGCCGCCGCGGTTCGTAATCGCCAGGGTGTGCTTGGTCGACAGGCTCGCACGACCCTGAGCGATCTCGCGGGACTCACCCTCCAGACCGAAGCCCTTATCGAAACCTGCGTGCTGAATCAGCCAAGCAGCCGAGAGCTTCACGTGATCGGGGTCCTCAACACCCGCGGTGAACGGGGAAGTCTTCACGACCACCGGGAAGTTCGGGGCGCCCTCGGGCAGAGACTCCAGGGTAGAACGCGGAACAATCGGGTTGGTGAAGAAGGAACCGGTGGAGAAGGTGTCACGGTCCTCGGGGTTGAGCACCATGCCCTTGGAGCCGCGCAGCTCCAGCACCTTCTGGCGCACCAGGGCGGATTCGGCGCGCTGACCGGGCTCAACGCCCAGGCTCTTCGCCAGCTCAGCGTAACGAATCGGGGAGGACAGACTACCGAGGGTGAACTGGAAATCAACGGTCAGCACCACGTAGCGGGGCGAGCCGTTGACGGTTGCGCGCTTGAGTACCGAGTCGCGGTAGCCGAAGCGCAGGTCTGCGCTCGCGAAGGTCTTCTGAGTGTTCTTTTCGCGGTCCCAGGTGCGTACGGAGGCAATGAACTCGCCCACCTCAACGCCGTACGCGCCGACGTTCTGCACGGGGGTTGCACCCACGGTGCCGGGAATGCCGGAGAGAGCCGCGGGGCCGACCCATTCATTCTCGATGCTGAGCTTCACGAAGTCGTCCCAGATGGTGCCTGCCTGCACGCGCACGTTCGCGCCGCCGCATGCGGGGATGGGCAGAACCTCTACGCCTTCGGAGGCGATGTGCACGACGGTTCCGTTGAAGCCTTCGTCGGAAACCAGCAGGTTGGAGCCGCCGCCCACGATGAGGACGGGTTCACCTGCGGCGTCTGCAGCGGAGACTGCTTCGATAATTTCTGCTTCGGAGGTGGCGCGGACGTAGGTCTTAGCGGGGCCGCCTACCTGGGCGGTGGTCAGTTCGCTCAACAGCTTTTCAGTCATAGGTTAAGAATACCGGTCGTTGTGCGGGGTCAATACCCACCACGCGTTAAAGTCATGAAAACCTTATGGTGATTTTGCCTTCATTTTCCGGTGCGCCTCCCACAAAGAAGAAGCACCACCACCCCGCAGCCGGGCACGCATCCGAGCGCACAAAAGCCCCGGCACCACCGCATCGGGTAGCGCCAGGGCTTTCACACATTATCTACACACAGAAAATCTATGCCGAAAAACGAACCACAGCCTGGCTCTTCATCAGAACCTTCTGCTCCTTGCCTTCCTCATCACGAGCGGTGACGGTCAGGTCAATGCGGGCGGTGCGCTCTTCCTCGTTCAAGGCACCCACCTTACCGCTGATGGTCAGGGCGTTCGTGGGGGTGTCGGGGTTTTCGCCATCGGGCGCATCCGCCACGGGAACAGGCTTGGTGAATCGAGTCTGGTAGTCCACGATCGTGCCGGGGTCGCCCACCCAGTCGCTCACGAGCTGCACGGCGGTGCCCATGGTCAGCATGCCGTGAGCGATCACGCCGGACAGGCCCACGGACTGAGCGAAACGCTCGTTCCAGTGAATCGGGTTGAAGTCACCGGATGCGCCAGCGTAACGCACCAGCGAAGCGCGGGAGAGCTCCACGGTACGCGAACCGATGTCCTGGCCCTTTTCAAGATCTTCAAAACGCACCATTAGTTTTCCTCCTCAGCACGAACCAGCAGGGAAGAGATGCAGGTGGTGACCGGCTCGCTCTGCGCGTCAACGATTTCTTCGCGGGTGGTCAGCATTGCGCCGGCGCCCATGACGCGCACGGAGTCCACGTGAACTTCGGTGCGCAGCTCATCACCGGCAACGATGGGGCGGTGGTGGGTGAAGCGCTGGTCGGCGTGCACCACGCGGGAGAAATCAATACCGGCGGAATCGTCGTTGATGAGTGCCGCGTCAGCTGCCTGCGCCAGGATAATGGCGAAGGTCGGCGGGGCAATCACATCTGCGTACCCTGCCGCGCGGGCTGCCTCAACGTCGTGGTGGAGGGGGTTTTCTGCGTGAACTGCTCGGGCAAATTCGCGGATCTTTTCACGACCGACAACGTAGGTGTTCTCGGACGGGTAGACCCTGCCCACAATCTCAGGGTTAATGCTCATGGTTTCAGTCTACCGCTCTTGTGCACAGTGTTCAGCTCGAACGCACAGAGTGGACAGATCGCTGTGCAGGCAACCGCCGTACAGGCAACCAGCGTGCAGCTCTGAAGTATTTCGTCGCATTTTTACCTGTTAGCGAAGGTGGCACGCGCACCCCTTCCCTTACAGTCTGAGCAGGCGTAGTCTGAACGGGTACTCGCAATCTATCAAGAAGGAAAAGTTGTGTCTTCCAACGTAAAAATTTCGGTACTTGACCTGATGCCGCACCGCCCCGATCAGAGTCAGCACCAGACCATGCTCAACACCATCGATGCCGCCCGCGCGGCTGAGTCCTACGGCTACGAGCGTTTCTGGGTGGCCGAGCACCACAATGCCGGTTCCCTGCTGTCCTCGGCGACCGTCGTGGTCATGGCGGAGATTGCCGCCGCAACCGAGCGTATTCGCGTGGGTTCGGGCGGCATTATGCTCCCCAACCACGCACCCTACGTGGTGGCGGAGCAGTTCGGTACCCTCAACGCGTTCCACCCCGGTCGCATTGACCTGGGTGTGGGCCGTGCGCCCGGCACCGACCCGATGACCGCCTCCGCTCTGCGCCGCGACGATTCTGCCGCCATGAGCTTCCCCGCCGAGGTGCAGCAGCTGCAGCGTTTCTTGGGCGAGCCCTCCCCCATGCACCGCGTGCACGCCATTCCCGGCCAGGGCTCGAAGGTACCTATGTACATTCTGGGTTCTTCCCTGTTCGGTGCACAGCTTGCCGCACAGATGGGCCTGCCCTACGCATTCGCTTCGCATTTTGCGCCCGCGATGCTGCAGGAGGCGGTAGACACCTACCGCGCGAACTTCAAGCCCTCGGAGCATCTGGAGCAGCCCTACGTCATGGTGGGTGCGACCGCAATGCTCGCCGATACCGACGAGCGGGCACGCTACCTGTACACGACCCAGCAGCAGCATTTCCTGGGCGTGGTGCGCGGCAATCTGTCGTTCGCACCTCCCGTGGAAGATATGGATGCTGTCTGGACCGAGGCGGAGAAGATGCACATTGAACGCATGACCGCCGAGGCAATCGTGGGCTCCCCCACCACCGCGCAGGCTCGTATTGAGGACCTGGTGGCGCGCACGGGTGCTGACGAGCTCATCGTCATGACCGAGGCGTGGGAGCACGAGGACCGTCTGCGCTCCTACGAGCTGCTGTCCCAGCTGCCGGTGGTGCGTCGCGCCTCCTAACGCTTATACACGCGCATAAAGACAAAGCCCCCGAGTTTTTCTCGGGGGCTTTGCTCTACCCGGTATGCTCTACCCGGCATGCTCTTCTACCAGGTGTCGAGCCGTGCGCCGGGCACCTGCAGGCCGGGTTTTAGGTACACAAAATTGGGCAACAAAAAAGCCTGTCTCCGAAGAGACAGGCTTATCTGAGCCCCGACCGGGAATCGATCCCGGGACCTCCATCTTACCAAGATGGCGCTCTACCACTGAGCTATCGGGGCGTAGCGGTGGACGGGCTCGATCCGTCGACCTCACGATTATGAGTCGTGCGCTCTAACCAGCTGAGCTACACCGCCACATCATTAATACGTGCTCTCGCATGAATTAATGAGAGAGCCCCGACCGGGAATCGATCCCGGGACCTCCATCTTACCAAGATGGCGCTCTACCACTGAGCTATCGGGGCAACAGGTAAAACTATACAGGTCTTCAAGAATGCTCGCAAGCGGAAAAGCTATGGCATACGCCACATTTACGCTTACTTGTTCCCCACACTGCCGCATAGGAGCCCAGCATTGTCCAGGAGCCCAGCATTGACCAGGCACCGCCACATTCGCCCAGCGTCACCGCACCAGCTGACGCAAACACGCAAAGACCGACAGGAGAGCTCATCACTCCCCTGCCGGTCTTTGAATCATATGCGGATGACAAGGCTGCTAGCCGATAGCCTCAGCAAACCCCTCAAACCGCAAATCCAGGCTTAGCCGATATCTTAGTAGCGCTTGCCGCGGCCACCGAAATCACGGCCACCATCACGGTTACCGCGGTAGCCGCCATCGCGGCGGTTATCACGGCCACCGAAGTCGCGGCCACCGAAGTCACGGCCACCATCACGGTTGCCACGGTAGCCACCCTCGCGGCGGTTATCACGGCCGCCGAAGTCGCGGCCGCCAAAGTCACGGTCATTGCGCTTGCCACCGAAGTCACGGCCGCCGCGCTTGAAGTCGCGGTCACCGCCGAAGTCACGGCCACCGTCACGGTTACCGCGGTAGCCACCCTCGCGGCGACCACCTTCACGACGACCACCCTCGCGGCGATCGAAGTCGCGGAAACCGCCCTCACGACGGCCACCACCGAAGCCGCGGCCACCGCCGCCCTTGGGACCATTGTCCTTACGGATGTTGATGAACTCGCCAGCGATCTTGGTGTCGCGCAGGCGATCGAAGAAGTCGCGGGGCAGGTCCTCGGGCAGGCCAACAATGGTGAAGTGCTGGCGAATGTCGATGGAGCCAATCTGGGAGCCCTTAATGCCACCCTCGTTAGCCAGTGCACCCACAATAGCGCCTGCGGTCACGCGGGAGGAACGGCCAACGTTCAGCTTGTAGTTGACCATGCCCTCGTCGTTATGCGCGCGCTTTGCCTTGCGGCCGCCGCGATCCGAATCATCGTCGGAGAAGGGGCGAGACTTGTGGGCGATATCTTCGCTCTCATCAAGGAAGAAGGGGCGACCCTGCTGGGCGATAACAGCCAGTGCAGCTGCAATGTCCTCAGCGGTGGTGTCGTGCTCGTTCTCGTAGTCCTCGATAATCTGGCGGAAGAAGCTCAGGTCCTCAGACTCGATGGTCTCGGTAATCTGCTGTGCGAAGCGCTGCTTACGGGTCTCGTTCACTGCCTCTGCGGTGGGCATGTGCATCGGCTCGACCTTCTGGCGGGTTGCCTTCTCGATCTGACGCAGCATGTACTTCTCACGCGGGGTGACGAAGAGGATTGCGGCACCTTCGCGACCTGCACGGCCGGTACGACCGATGCGGTGCACATAGGACTCGGTGTCGTGGGGGATGTCGTAGTTGACGACCAGGGAGATGCGCTCAACGTCCAGACCGCGTGCCGCCACGTCGGTTGCCACGAGGATGTCGATGCGGCCGTCACGCAGGGCGTCAACGGTGCGCTCACGCAGCTGCTGGGGGATGTCACCGTTAATCGCTGCCGCCGCGAAACCGCGTGCCTTCAGCTTGTCGGCAACTTCCTCGGTTTCCTTCTTGGTGCGCACGAAGACGATGATGCCGTCGTAGTTTTCAACCTCGAGCACGCGGGTCATTGCGTCCAGCTTGTGGGAGTGCATGACCTGCATGTAGCGCTGGGTAATGTTTGCGCTGGTGGTGGTCTTAGCCTTGACGCGGATCTCGACGGGGTCGTTCAGGTACTGCTGAGCGATCTTGCGGATCGAGTTGGGCATGGTTGCGGAGAAGAGCGCAACCTGCTTGCTGTCGGGGGTGCCTTCGAGGATCTTTTCCACGTCTTCGGCGAAGCCCATGCGCAGCATTTCGTCTGCCTCATCGAGTACCAGGTACTGCAGGTTGGACAGGTCCAGGGAGCCCTTTTCCAGGTGGTCAATCACGCGGCCGGGGGTACCGACGACGACCTGCGCACCGCGGCGCAGACCGGCCAGCTGCGGGCCGTAGGGGGAGCCACCGTAGATGGGCAGGACGGTGAAGTCCTCCATGTGGGTTGCGTAGGAGGAGAAGGCTTCTGCAACCTGCAGAGCCAGCTCGCGGGTGGGTGCCAGGACCAGGACCTGGGTGTCGCGGGAGACGCCGTTGATGTCGGCGAGTTCAGCCATGCGGGACAGTGCCGGCAGCGCGAATGCTGCGGTCTTACCGGTACCGGTCTGTGCCAGACCGACCACATCGCGGCCCTCAAGCAGCAGGGGGATGGTCTGTTCCTGGATGGGGGACGGCTTCTCGTAGCCTACCTCTTCCAGGGCTGCCAGGACGCGAGCGTCCAGGCCCAGGTCGGTGAAGCGTACGCCTTCTTCTTCAGCCTTCTCGGCGGTTTCTTCTGCTTCTACAGCAGGGCTCTCAACGATATTCTCTGCGGTGTTCTCGGTGATGTTCTCAGTGGTCACAGCGGTCTCTGCCTCGGCGTTCAGTTCGGCCGGGGTAGCAGTATTCTCAGTCAATTTTTCCTCTATACGGTAGGGGTGGATAGCGCACGCTTTTCGGCGCTTACCGGGTGTCCCCTTCACGGCCCAGCCACACATCATCCCCTGGGGAGTAGAGCGTCCAGGGGTCCTCCGTTACCGGCGCATTCTGCAGAGGTGTTCTGCGGATGCTACGGGTAGCGGCTCTTTGCTGGGGGTGGTCTTGAATTTCTCGGCACATTATCCGCACGCCTGTTCGTGCTCTACGCTCGGCGCGCAGTAGTCCCTGTGATTCAGGGGTGTACAGGGTGGGTAATGCTCACATGCAATGTCACGTATTCCTGGTGGTTCGCCTTCCCGCTCTACGGCGGTGGTGTGTCTGTTACAGCAGACGCAACAAAGACGCTGGACCAGAGATCGTTAAGAGAAGCCCGCGTGTACGGTGTGAACCGCAAGTTTATGGGGCGTATCAATCGGTGATGGTGAGTACGGCGCACCTACAATTCCAGCACCACCTTGGGTGCCGGGTGCGCACAAGACCTTCATCGGGGGTTCCCGTGTTCTATCCAGTGTACAGTAGGGTGCCCACCTAGGCTATAAAAAGGTGCTTAAAACCTCATCTCTTAACGGCGAGCGCCCACCCCAGCGATTGCGGGGTGGGCGCTCATTAAGATGCTGAGCCGAGGGGCTAGGAGGGGCTAGTCGACCCGTCGCACAATATCAATCGTGCCGACGGTCGCGTACTTCGCGTAGGAGTGGCCGTAGCGGTCAGCCGCGTACTGTGCGGCGTTGGTCGGCGGGTTGCCACCCCAGGAGTTACTCTTACGGTCAATGACCACGTAGTCGGGTGCGGGTTCACCGGTGTGACCGATCCAGTAGACGGTACGACCGGGAATCAGCTGGGTCAGAATCGACAAGTCAGATGCGACCGTCACCCCTTCGGGTACCTTCTTCACGGCGTCCTGTTTCATCTGGTCGGTCGTAGTCAGCGCGGAGGCGGTGAACTGCGCATTACCCAGGGATGCGAGGGGCTGCTGGGAGCCGGGCACGAAAATCGGGGATGCGGCAAGGAAGAGCGCCACGGCGGGTAGAGCCCATGCCGGCATGCGGCGTGCCAGGGCGGTCAGACGGCCGGGCTCAGTGTTGCTCTGAGGTTCCTCGGTGGAGGCGCTATCGGCGACTCGCGCACCCAAACGCACGGGAATCGCTGCGGGAACCACGCCGTAGCGTATCCGCATGACAGCGTCGAGCAGGGCGAGGAAGACGATGGGCATGAGCACGAGCGAGTAGTGCCAGGTGCTTGCCCAGTAGGATTCCATGGTGGAGAGCAGTCGCCATGCGAGGGTCGGCAGAGCAATTGCCGCCAGAGGAGAAATCACCCAGAGGACCGCTCCGATAATGAGCAGCAGGCCGAGGGTTGCCAGCTTGGTGTTATTGCTGAGCATCTGCAGTGCCGAGCCGAAGGGGTCGCCCAGGGCTGCGGAGAAGTTCACCTTGTCGGCGTAGTCGAAGTTTCCGCCGCTATTGAAGTAGGGCAGGATCACGTAGATAGCGACGGCGGACCAGAATACGCCCCAAATCATGACCATGGTGGATTCGGCGACGGCGGGGGTGCGCGCCCAGGAGGAATAGAGCTGCTGCATGCGGGTGCGCATGGGGGCGGGGGTGCCTGCGGAGAGGCGCGGCATCAGAATGTCTACCGCAGTGCTCAGCCAACCGGTGCGGATAAAGATAATCAGGCCGATGGCTGCGACAGTAATGCCCATATCTTCTTTGACGAAGGCAAGGGGTAGAGCCCACCAGCAGGCGTAGGCGAGGTAGCGTGCGCGTTCGGTGCCGCTCACTCGTGAGGCGAGCACCAGGTAGCCGAGGCTCATGGCGAGCAGAGGCACGGCGAAGGCTACTTCGTGGAATTGGGCGGCGATAGCTTGCTGAACGCCGAAGCTGAGGGCGAATCCGGCGCCGAGGAGCAGACCGGTGATGGTCGGGATAACGCCCTGAAGTTTTGCGGACTGAGCATTCTGCGCCGGGTCGCTCTTCTGCGCATCTTCAGTTTTTTGGGCGAGCGCGAAGGCACGCTGGGTGAAGCGCACAATGGCGAAGCTTGCGAAAGCGACCAGGGCGTTCTGCACCACCAGCAGGGTGGTCGGCGATGGGAACAGCGCGTAAAAGGGTCCCAGGAGCACCAGAATCGGGTGGAAGTGGTCACCCCAGAGGTTAAAGTCGGGTCCCTTAATGGGCACGATGGGCACGGAGAAGTGCGCGTACGCCTGCGCCATCTGGGTGAAAATCGCAAGGTCCCAGGAGGGCGTAATCCAGTGCTTCACCTGCTGCAGCGAGTAGTAGGTGTACAACGCCATGACGGCGGCGGCAAGCAGCAGACCGGGTAGTAGTTCGAGGGGGCGGATGCTCTTGACGCGCTCAATAAGGGACTGACGCGGCTGTTTCTTGGCGCGCTGAGTACGGCCCGCACCGGTGGCGGTGCTGTTCTTCTGTTCAGGGGCGTCAGTATTCGAGGATGCTTCGTGTGCTTCCGCTGCCATAGGCGTCCTTCTCTCGGGGTGTGTGTCCGGGCTACAGGCGCCCTTGTGAGCGGGTGGAACGTATCGCCTATGTCGTGCCGGTATTGGCGTTCGTTCTCGCTCTACCTTTTAGAGTATCGCATTAGTGGCGTACCTGCCCTTCCTGCACTTTTTGTATCTCGTTCCTCAAATATCTGCCCCGAATGTTGCAGCCCGGTTTGGGCGCATAGACTGGTGTAGTGAGTACGTTTCCTTCCTCAACCCCCGGCGGCGCGACCCCCAGCG
>ERZ772770.19-NODE-19-length-40066-cov-5.04301_pt1 | contig 40066 bp, 28 predicted proteins | sample MGYA00511361_ERZ772770 | MGnify/ENA primary metagenome ERZ772770 (study PRJEB29015, sample SAMEA2738026) | human oral metagenome | biome: human oral; feature: human-associated habitat; material: saliva | place: China | collected 2251 ... | reverse complement strand
AGGCTAACGCACGCGCAACCGCGACCCTTTGCTGTTCACCACCGGACATATTGCGTGGAAGAACCTCCAGGCGGTGCCCCAAACCCACCTGTTCGAGTGCCTGCAACGCACGCTGATGCGCCTGACGCCCCGGTACACCGCGCATCCGGAGGGTGTGGGCAATGTTCTCGGTGGCGTTCAGATGGGCAATGAGGTGGTACGCCTGAAAGACAAAAGCGATGTGCTCACGGCGTGCCACAGTTCGCTCGGCGTCGCTGGCGGTGCCCATGTTTTGGCCCAATATTTTCAGCTCACCCTCAGAGGGCTGATCGAGTAGCCCGATGATAGAGAGGAGCGTAGATTTTCCGCTTCCGGAGGCGCCGGTAATGGCCACCGATTCGCCTTCATGAATGCTGAGGGTCGCGTTTTTTAGCGCCCAGGTGGCGGGCGGGAAGAAGCGCGCAATATTGTGGCACTCGATATTAGGTTTCGAGGCGGTAGCGCTCGTGGGGAGGGCACGTTCTGTCTCGTGATGAGGCATTTTAGCGCTCCTTCAACTTCACGACGGTACCTGCCTTGAGTTCTGCTGCGGGGTTGACAAGCTCGCAGATTCCGGCGGAGCACACACCGAGGGTGACGGGAACGCTCTGACCGTTCTCCAGGGTGATGGAGTGCGTTCCGTTTTCTTCGGTTTTGACGGCGGCTTCGAGCACCGCGAGGGCGTTTTCAGCGCCTCGGTTGAGAGTGACGGTTGCTTGAAAACGTGTTGATGCCGTCGTGTTTTCCGGCAAGTCGATTGTGATGGGGTAGCGTTTCCGCGCGGTAGCTCCCGGTGCGGAGGTATCGCTGTTAGGTCGCGCGTTGTTCTGCGCGCCGTTGGAGGCAGCTGCGTTAGCGCCGCCGTCAGCGTTAGTTGAGCCTTCGGGTGTGAGGGCTGCGCCTAGGGTACCCTCGAGCGGGTTTCCGTTATCGCTAAGAATCTGGACTTTCTGTCCCTCAGCGAGTTCATTGCTGAGAGCGCTACCGTCCGCGGAGAGTACCAGACGGTATCCACCCGCGGATAGGGTGCACAGCGCCGGAGTTGAGGTTTGGCCTTTGGTACCGCAGCTGTTGTCTACGGTGTATTCATTGCCGTCAGCGAAGAGGTATTCAGAGAGCGGCAGTGCGGTGCTGTAGCGTCCTTCTTCGGTTCGGTCAGTATCCCCGGGAGGGTAGTAGCCACGATCCAGGTAGAAACGGTAGACAGCATTGGCGGTTGCTTCGCCGTAGTTTCCTTCCTCATCCCAGATACTGTAGCCGAGCGATTCTAGAGCCTCTTGGAGTTGTTTAACATCATCGCCGCGAGCGCCTACGGCAAGGTCACGGTAGGCGGGGATACTACCTTTGAACGCGATGATGGGACGCTCATTGATAGTGGTGATAATTGAGCCGTTACTCAGCTGGGTGCCCGCTTTGGCGCCGTCCCTGGTCACCACTCCTTGAGGGGTTCCTACGGTGTAGCTTCGGGCGGGTGACACGCTGACTTCTCCCGAATAGGTGCGGGTAACAGTCTGCGTGCTGATTCGGGTTGTTAGTTGCGCGGCGCGGGACGGCTGCGCATTGGATTCGACATTGGTGCGTAGCCCCGTGTTGAGCGCGTAGATGGAGAACCCGCCGGTGATGACGAGCAGGATGACGAGCACCGGAACCAGGTAGGCGCGTATGGTTGCCGTCGTGGCGGCGCGGCGGGGGTTTTCTGAACTCTGCTGCGTGTTCATGGGTTCACCTTTCTGCGGTGAAATATGGGGCGGGACTAAAGGTGATTGCTGAGGGAAACAACGTGGCGGGGACTGAATAAAGGGGTGTATCCTCTGCTCTCATCCGCGGGTGAAAGCGGTTGAGAGCAGAGGACCGGTAGAAAAATCTCGCTAGAAAATGTCCAACGAGGAATCAGCGTTTACTATTTGCCGTTGGCTAGTTGCCCTTGGCTAGTTGCCGTTGAGTAGAGCTGCGGCGCGCTCCTGTGCCTGACGTTCGATATCGCGTACTTCAAGGATGAGCGGCTCATGCTCATTGAGCCAGGTCGCGGCCTTTTCGTAGTAGATATTCTGCGCTTTAGTCAGGATTCCAGTGGACTTTTGGCAGTTGTAGTCGGCGTGAGCTAGGGCCTGCTCTTCCGCATTGGCGGCTACATTGGCTGCCTTGTACTTACCCCAGGTTTTCTCTGCGTAGCTGGGAGCATCTCCGAAGTGCTGGATATCGGCGTATCCGCTTTCTTTCATGCATGCACCGTAGGTGGTGTCATTACGGTAGTATTTCCCCATTTCTTCTACCGCGTTATTTTTGGATCCGCCCGTGTTGAGTTCGTTAACGAAGTTGGTGTATTTGAGGTAGTTTTCTGCTGAGCCAAAGACAGCCTCTGCCGCACGTCCCAGGCAGGAATCTGTTGCCATGCTGGTCTGGGCACCGTTACTCATCGTGATGGTGATAGTTTTACTGTCTGGGGCTTGAGGGTCGCCTAGGAGCGCCTTCTGATATGCCGGGTTTTCCATCGCGGGTGCATTGCTGGAGCTAGCGTTGCCCTGCCGGGTGGACCAGTATCCCTGGGTGGCCGCTTCTTCGTTGGCGAAGTGGGCGCCACTCATCGCAAGTTCATGAACGGAGCTGCCGTCAATAATGTTCTGGCTACCGGAGTAGGTGAAGGACTTCTCGCTCATGCACTTTTTGACCTCGTTGACGAGGGCCACGTTAATATCCGGGGAGGGATTCTCGTAGCTTGCCAGGACATTGCGAATGTCTTGCTTAACTTCAACGGTGGTGGAGCAACTCGATACACCCAGACAGCAGGCAATACCGATAAGGGCGAGGGGTGCGAAGGGCTTCTTTGCCATGGACTTCACCTTTCTCAAACATCATTGATGGGCGAGAATCGGCAGTGATACGGGCGTATCGTGGATGCTATCTACAGACCTGCTATATGGTGTGAACCTGCGTTTTGTGGAGTAGAAGCGTAGTGAGCCGATTACTAACATGATAGAGTGTTACCCCCCCCCGTACAACAGATACACAACATATATTTATGACGTATAGCACCTATAAGAATGCATGTAAAAGGGCTTATGAATTAAAGGGCGGTGCCCTGGAAGGTCAATCTTCCGGGGCACCGCCCTTTCGCTATGCGGGGTTATGGGGTTGATCGGCGAAGCCTAGCCAGCGTGCGTGTCTTCATCGTGTACGTTCGCGTGGCACAAATCCTCGTGCAGAATATCCCGCGCCGGATGCAACCGCGCCCGCTCCTCCGCAGCACGGTCAGACAGCGAATAAAACCACGTAATATGCTCGCACACCCGCTCATAGGCCGCCTGCTCATCGTGAGAAGCAATCGCCTCAATAATGCCGTAATGCTGCTGCTGCAACGTGCGCTTGACCGCCTCCCAATCCTTCAAGAAAGGAACCGCCTCCTGCACATAACTCATCGTCGCCATGTGCAAAGAGTCAATCACCGTATCAAGCACAATATTGCCGCCAAGCTTCGACAGCTCATAGTGAAAACGCGTATCGCAGAAATGGAAGCGCTCATCGCTGATCTGCTCATCCATCTCCGCCAGATGCACGCGCGCCCGCTCCAACGCCGCTTCACGCTCCGGGTTGTCCGGCGCTGCCGCTGCCGCACGGGCGGCGGGACCCTCCAACAGCAGGCGGGTTGAGACAACGTCCTTCACCGGCAGGCTACGGGTCGCAATGTGCATGCGCAACGCCCAGCTGAGCGCATCCGACGGCTCCGAAATGATAATCGCACCCGACTTCGGGCCCGAACCGGTGCTGGAACGAATCAGACCCAGCGCGTTCAAAACCCTCAAACCCTCACGGACCGAGGGGCGGGAAATGCCGTGTCGTGCGGCAAGCTCACGTTCGGAAGGGAGCTTATCGCCCACACGCAACTCACCCAGGCGTAGGCGCCGCTCAAAGGTCTCCAGGATGATGCTGTAGCTGCGGTCCGCCAGAATCGGCTGGCGCTCAACCGCAGGGGGCGCCTCAGCAGGCTGGGTGTCGTCATGAGAACGAGGCATAGTCTCTCCTGATAACGAGGCTGATAACGAAAAGAAATACCCTGTGTTTGAGCTAAATCAGAGATATTTCGGGCTATTCGTTGAGTGGTCAGGGCATATTGGGTGGTCAGGGCATAAAAAGCGGGGCGGCGGAACCCAGAAGGTTCGCCGCCCCGCCGTGGCCTCCGGAAAATACCGGGGCGAATGTCCTACGGTCCTTGAGGCTTTCACCTCAAGAACTCTCTAAGGGGTGAGCCTCAGATTAGGGAACCAGGAAGGACAGAACGTTGGTCTGCAGGAAGACCAGGACGCAGACGACCAGGAGCATACCGAAGGACCAGGGGAGGACAGCCTTGAGGATGTCGGATTCCTTGCCTTCCATATCCACGGAAGTAGCAGCAATAGCCAGCGACTGCGGGGAGATCATCTTACCGACCACACCACCGGTGGTGTTAGCAGCCAGCATGAGCTCGGGGGTTGCTCCGTGGATACCTGCGTGCTGCAGGTTCTCAGCGGCAGACACCTGCAGCTTGGAGAACAGTGCGTTCGCGCTGGTGTCCGAACCGGTCACAGCGGTACCGATCCAGCCCAGAGCCGGTGCGAGGAACGCGTAGACGGTGCCCAGGCCTGCCAGGAAGGTACCCATAGCGATGGTCTGACCGGAGAAGTTCATGACGTATGCCAGTGCCAGAACCGAAGCAATGGTCAGGATGGACCAACGCATGCGGTAGACAACGGAACCGAACTCGGTGAAGATTGCCGGGAACTTGAATGCGTAGCGGCCCTTCTCGTTGAAGAAGAAGTAGACGACAGCAACAACCAGACCGGAGATGATCAGCAGGGTGCCGGGGTTGGACATCCACGCGAAGTTGTAGACAGCGTCCTTGACGGGCTTGCCGTCAGCGGTGACGAGGCGGGAGCTCAGAGCCTGGATATCAATCTTGATGACGAAGCTCTTCAGCCATGCCTTCAGGCCAGCGTGCAGGTTAGCAACACCGAAGATTGCAACGACGATGACGTAGGGCAGCAGTGCCATCCAGACACGAACGGCGGGCAGAGCTTCCTTCTCTTCAGCCTGTGCGGGCAGACCGTAGCGTTCACGAACGCCTGCGACGCCGCGCGGCTTCCAGAACTGTAGGAAGACAACAGCAACACCCATGGAGACGATGCAAGCAACAACGTCGGTCAGGTTGTATGCGGGGGTAGCAGCGGTGACCCACTGTGCAATTGCGAAGGAGACACCGATGATCAGTGCGGGCAGCCATGCATCCTTCAGACCCTTCATACCGTCAAGGATGACGAGCAGGATGAGCGGAACGAGCATTGCCAGGAACGGAGCCTGGTGACCAACGATGGTTGCGATAACGTGTGCGTCCTTGCCGCCAACGTCAGCTGCGGTGGTAATCGGGACAGCAACCGCGCCGAATGCCACGGGGGCGGTGTTAGCGAGCAGAACGGTAATAGCAGCCTTGAGGGGCTTGACGCCCAGGGCGAGAATCATGGTTGCGGTAATTGCAACGGGAGCGCCGAAGCCAGCCAGTGCCTCGAGCAGACCGCCGAAGCAGAATGCGATGAGGATAGCCTGGATGCGCAGGTCGCCGCCGCCGAGGCGGTCGAAGACGCGGCGCAGGTCTTCAAAGCGGCCGGAGAGAACGGTGAGCTGGTAGAACCAGATTGCACCGAGGATAACCCAGCAGATGACCAGGCCGTAGATGCCACCGCGGACGGCGCTCAGACCGGCGAGGTCAGCGGGCATGTGGAAGCCCAGCGCTGCTACGAGGATGGATGCTGCCAGTGCCACGAGTGCGGACCAGTGAGCGCGTGCCTTAACGCCCAGTAGCATCACAAAGAAGGTGAGGAGGGGAATGGTTGCCACGAGTGCGCTGAGGCCGAGGCTACCTCCCACTGCATTGGTTACAGCGGTATAAGTTTCCACTGGAACTCCTTTGGTTCAGGGTGTGTCTTGTATGTGGTCAGACCATAGATAATCCCGCCGGGGAACGAGTCATTGTTTCCCATGCGGGGATGTGGTCAGACCATTGATCGCATGTTTAGAAGAGTAGCGGATAGTGCGGCGTTTCACCAAAAGTGACCTGACTCATTTCCGCGACTAAGGGGTGTCTGGAGGGTTTGTATCCCGTGAATTTACCGAAATATTGCGGCTCTGACAGTTAATGCCAGCTTCTGAAACTCGAATATTTCTGAAGGCGTAAAGGATTAGGTGTATGAGTGACTGCTTTATCTATTGAGGAACCTTCAATGGCGGGCACATTCTTGAAAAGAATGTTGCGTTAAAGAGGAGTCGCCCCACAAAACAATCATTAACGCTTCAGAAAGGCGGATTTCTAGGGGGTTTAGCCGCCAAAGATGTGTGTTTGATAAACGTTCAATAATTAAAGAGGCATAGGGGGTGTGGCGAGGGTGAAAATTAGATGAGGTCATATGTACCGGAAGGTAGGAAAATATACCTTAAGGTCAGGTAGACCTAACCCATTATTTAACAAGGAAAGTATGCTCTATTTCGAGTAGAGAAAAGCCGCACAACGGTGTTAAATGACAAGGAAGATATAAGACATCACCACGGTTTCTGATCCCACCGCATCCCACCTCCACTTGGGGCGCGCACATCAGCCGGAACCAACCGGCCCAGCTTCCCCGGTTCACCTCATTGAACCGCTGTACACGGAAGACCGAACTTATTCGGACTGTGCCCCGCCTGCCCCAGGCGCAGGCGGTGAGACCGAGAAACTCTGAACACAGAGGAAAGGACGGATAAGTCATGCGCATTGCACTCTTCTCCACGTGCATCGTTGACGGCATGTACCCCCGCGTAGCACGCGCCACCGTCGAAATTCTTGAGCGCCTGGGCCACGAGGTTGTCTTCCCCCCGAACCAGACCTGCTGCTCCCAGATGCACGTCAACTCCGGCTACTTCGATGACGGCTACGAAGTCATCAAGAACCACGTTGAGGCTTTTGACTCCTGGGACTGGGACGTTGCTGTTGCACCCTCCGGCTCCTGCGTCGGCTCCCTGCGCCACCAGCAGGCAATGGTCGCACGTAGCCGCGGCGACGAAGCATTGGCTCTGAAGGCAGAGCAGATCGCTTCCCGCACCTTCGAGCTCTCCCAGCTGCTGATCGACATCCTCGGCATCACCAACGCCGCTGAGCAGCTCGGCTCCTACTTCCCCGAGCACGTCACCTACCACAGCTCTTGCCACGGTATGCGTATGCTCGGCCTGGGCACCCGCCAGCAGGACCTGATCCGCACCGTTGAGGGTATTAAGTACACCCAGATTGAGGGCATGGACCAGTGCTGCGGCTTCGGTGGTACCTTCTCCTTCAAGAACGCTGACGTCTCCGGCGCAATGGTCAACGACAAGGCAGACAACGTTGAAGCAACCGGCGCATCCGTATGCACCGGTGGTGACTGCTCCTGCCTGATGAACATCGGCGGTGCGCTGATGCGTCGCGGCTCGAACGTTCAGACCATCCACTTCGCTGAGATCCTCGCATCCACCAAGGAAAACCCGCTCAAGATCAACTCCGAGCATATTGAGCTCTCGATCGCCTAAGGAAAGATAAGACCTCATGACCGCTATTCAGCTTGGTATGCCCAAGGTCGTTCACTACGGCGAGGGCAACATTTTCGAAGAAATCCCCTTCCCCAAGTACGCGAAGGAAGAACTCAAGAACGAGCAGCTGCGCTCCAACCTGCGCTTCGTGACCCACGCGATCCGTAACAAGCGCGCACGCGTCACCGCAGAACTGCCCGACTGGCAGGAACTGCGCAACACCGGTGAGTCCGTCAAGAACTACGTTCTGGCGAACCTGCCCGAGTTGCTCGAACAGTTCGAGCGTAACTTCACCGCCGCAGGCGGCCACGTGCACTGGGCACGCAACGCCACCGAGGCAAACCAGATCGCTCTGGACCTGATCCGTGAGCAGGGCGTGGACGAAATCATCAAGATTAAGTCCATGGCAACCGCGGAGACCGGCCTGAACGAATTCCTCGAGGAAAACGGCATCAACGCTATTGAGACCGACCTCGCGGAAGAAATCGTCCAGCTCGGCCACGACCGCCCCTCCCACATTCTGGTGCCCGCAATTCACCGCAACCGCCGCGAAATCCGCGACATCTTCCTGCGCGAAATTGAGGGTATCAACCCGGACATCACCGATGAGCCGGCAGAACTGGCAGAGGCATCGCGTAACCGCCTGCGCAACAAGTTCCTGAACACCACCGTGGCAGTCTCCGGTACCAACTTCGGTATTGCCGAGACCGGCACCCTGACCATCGTGGAGTCTGAAGGTAACGGCCGTATGTGCCTGACCCTGCCCGACACCCTCATTACCTTCATGGGTATTGAGAAGATCCTGCCCACCTTCCAGGACTACGAGGCATTCCTGCAGCTGCTGCCCCGTTCCTCCACCGGTGAGCGCATGAACCCCTACACCTCCATGTGGACCGGCGTCACCCCTGGTGACGGCCCGCAGAACATGCACGTCATCCTCATCGACAACGGCCGTACCGCCGTTCTGGCTGATGAGCTGGGCCGCCAGGCACTGCGTTGCATCCGCTGCTCCGCTTGCATGAACGTGTGCCCCGTGTACGAGCGCGCAGGCGGTCACGCCTACGGCTCCACCTACCCGGGCCCCATTGGTGCGATTCTGTCCCCGCAGCTCTCCGGTATCGAGGCTGCGCACAACAACTCTCTGCCGTACGCATCCTCCCTCTGCGGCGCTTGCTACGAGGTCTGCCCCGTGAAGATTAACTTCCCCGAGGTCCTCGTGCACCTGCGTGCTAAGGATGTTGAGTCCAAGCACGCTGTCCGCGAATTCGAGGGCAACAAGAAGGCTCCCTTCTCGCAGATGGACGGCATGATGCTCGGCGCGAAGAAGCTCTTCACCTCCGGCAAGATGATGTCGATTGCAGAACGTGGTCTGCCCATGTCCCGCCTGATCAGCGGCCGCAAGCACAAGATCAGCGCTGTTCCCGGTATCATCGGCGGCTGGACCGCTTACCGCGACATCCCCGAGCCCCCCAAGGAATCCTTCCGCAACTGGTGGAAGAAGGAGAAGGGCCAGGCTCCGGCACGCGATAACGCTGAGCGCGTTGACATTCAGGCCCTCATCGAGGCAAACAAGGGTAAGGTCGCTGAGGCGGCAGCAAACGCCAAGGCCGCTATGGACGCCCAGGCAGCCCGTGAAGCTAAGGAGAACAACTAATGTCCTCTGCTAAGGAAGATATCCTCGCACGTATCCGCTCGTCCCTGGCTGACGCACCCGTCGCCCCCGAGCCCGTACGTAACTACCGCCGCGTCAGCGAGCTGAACGAAGAGCAGACCATTGAGATGCTCGTCGACCGTCTCATTGACTACAAGGCAAACGTGTTCCACGCGAACAAGGAGAACATCTCCGAGGTCATCGCAGAGCGCCTGGGTGAAAAGTCCACCTACGTGGTTCCCGAGGGCCTGAACATGGAGTGGCTGCCGGCTGACACCGCTGACCGCAAGCGCGTCACCGACTCCGGTAGCACCCTCAAGCCCGGCTGCCTGTCCCTGGAAGAACTGGACGCAGTTGACGCTGTGGTGACCGGTTCGACCGTCTCCTGCGCAGAGACCGGCACGATCTTCTTGAACACCAACCCCGATGAGGGTCGCCGCGCCATCAGCCTGGTGCCCGACCACCACATCTGCGTGGTGCCCCGTTCCACCGTGGTGGAGCTGGTTCCCGAGTCGATCGAGCGTATCACCTACACCCGCCCCGTGACCATGATTTCCGGTCCGTCGGCAACCAGTGATATCGAGCTGATCCGCGTGGAGGGCGTGCACGGCCCCCGTACCCTGGACGTCATCATCTACGACGCCTAAGGTATAGCGCCAGACGGCAAACCTCTAAAGAAACCGCCCGAGAGCTAAGGCTCCCGGGCGGTTTCTTTATGCCCTCTTCTTATGCCCCGCGGCTTCTCGTCTTCAGAGGCGCAGGTGCCAGTTGTGAGGGCACAAAAACGGTGGCGGGCCCATGTTCCCGCCACCGTTCTGTGGAGTAGTTATCTTGTGGTGTATCGACGGTTAGCGTCGTAGCGCCCCGTGTGGGTGCTTAGGCGCGTGCGTCGAAGTGCTGCAGACCGGAGTCCTCGCGGCTACCGCCCTGGCCATCGCCAACATCGCGGTAATCCTTAATCCACTCGATCTTCTGAACCCACTTGACCATCTTGTAGCCGTGCATGGAGTCCGCACGCAGACGGAGCGGGCCGCCGTACACATCGGGCAGGGGCTTGTCGTTCATACCCCAGGCTAGGATGGTCTCATCTTCCATTGCCATGGAGATGTCCAGGCACTCGTAGTAGGGTTCGGTCGGGCGGCCGTCGTAGGTGTGGCCCACGTGGCCGAAGGAGGTCACCATAACGTAGCGAGCGTCGTCGGTCTTCTCGACCAGTGCGAGGACGTCGCGCAGGCGCACACCCTCCCACTTGGCGATGCCGGTCCAACCCTGCATGCAGGTGTGCATGGTGATGTTAACTTCCTTGCCCAGCTTCTTGAGGTCATCAATGCTCAGGGACTTGGACTCCTTCACCAGACCGCCCAGTTCCAGACGGTAGTCGACGAACTCGTGCTCCTTCAGGCGGTTCCACTCGGTGCTCTCACGCTCGCTCGGCGGGCGAGTGTTAACCCAGTGGAAGGGCGAAATATCGGCGTCGGTGAAGACCTTCTTCTGCACCTGGCGGGAGGTGATACGGTCCAGCAGGACGTTACGAATCGGCTGGGTCAGACCCCAAATGAAGGTCTGAGTGAAGCGCAGGTCGCGCAGGGACCAGTACGAAGCGAAAATCCACAGAGCCACAGCGAAGACAATGCCGCCAATGAGCATGGTGACTGCCTGAGCGAACTGTGCTGCGTCCACCTCGTTGTAGGGCTTGTTCAGCATCATGTGGGCGATGTTGTACTGGGGGTGAACCACGAATACCAGCGCCACGTGAATGACAGTGAAGACGCAGTAGAACGCCATACCCAGGAAGTGGATGGAACGCGCGGTCTGGCGGTTACGGAAGAGACGCACGTAGCCGGGGAAGCGGCCGCAGAATGCCGGGCTCATGATCGGGCCGGTTGCAATCATCAGCGGTGCCACGATGAACACCACGGTGAAGTACATAATCTGCTGCAGAGCATCGTACGGCTGGAAATGCTCAATCGAGGGAATCTGGAAGCCAGCATAAATCTGGATGGATTCCCACGCCTGCGGGATGATGTCCCAGCTGGTCGGGACGATACGGCGCCACTGGCCGGTTAGGAACAGCAAGGAGACGTAGACGAGACCGTTAACGATCCAGATGACGGTCACCAGCGCGTGCCATGCGCGGCCCAGACCAATCTGGGCCTTGCCGGGCAGAGAAATCAGGGGAGACAGGGTGCGCTGGTCGTCGCGCGCCGTAAATTCACCGGGGACAGTCGAAACCTTGTCCTTGGTGAACTTGAGCCACTCGGAACCCGGGGTGCAGTGGTTGTTCCAGTACAGGCGGGGGTGAGAGGCGAGAACTTCCCAACCTGAACGAATCAGGAAGCCCATCATAATGAAGTTGATAAAGTGCGTAATTCGGAGCCAGGCAGGGAAGTCCAGCTCTACGCCACCGGTGCTCGCGGTGAGGAGTAGTTGGTGCATGATATTTCCTTCGGAAATGACTGTGTGTGCAGACAATCGTTAGGATTCAGTGCGAGGCCTTGAGATGTGAAGCTAGAAATAATTACCCTTCTGACCCATATGATCCTCCTCAATGGTTGGGAGTCGCCGGGGGTATCGTCGCGGATACTTCCGAAAGGGCGCCTCCCGTGTGTAAGAGGGGAGGTGCGCCAGCTCCCGCTGGGGCGGAAGCGACTCTGTGTATGTATGTTGGTTTATGTGTGTTTCAGGGAAATTCCCTGTCCGCTTTCAATTTTATAGGACAAGGTGTCAATCGAGAAAGCTAAGACACGTCATGTTCTGTAATATTTGCATTAAAAATCCGAATTTAAGGAAGATTCTCATTTTCCCCCGATTTATCGGGGCATTCGGGCGCAAAAAACCCGCCGCAACCTCTATGGAGGATGCGGCGGGCTTTGACTCTATATGTGGGATGTATGTTGGTTTGCGGGGCTGTGACTGTCTGGCATTGTGTGTGGTTTTGTAAACCCAATCCCACATAGGGTTGAGGTGACTGTAAGCGGGATACCCCCTCACACCGGCTTATTGACCCGCCCATGAAAGGCCGAAAAACCACAGCGTAGCCGCAGCTACTTCTGCGCAGAACCCCCTGCCGAGCCCTTACGCTTCTTCACCTCGGTGGCAGCCTCAGATGATTCAGGGGCGGTAGCGGCATTGGAGGCAGCATCAGCCTGCGACTTTAGACGAACCACCGGAACCATGCCCGTGGCAAGCTTTGTCTGAGCATTACGCTGAGCCTTCAGCGCATTCATCTGCTCCTTACGGCTCGGCGCCTGCGCAGACGGTTCAGTAGAACCAAACGCCTGACGAATACCCAACGCCCACAGCGGGAACAGTAGAACCGTCAGTGCGCCACCGGCAACCAGCAGCGACGCTGTGGACTTCTCGAGAAGACCCGAACTGGTCGCAACCTCCGTCACCGCCACAATAATCGGCAGACCCGCCGCCGAATACAACGCCAACTGCACCTTCTGCGCGCGAGTGGCCAACCCCGAATGGGTATCGAAGAAATGCTCCGCCAACAGCACCGGAACACCGCGGCACAGCAGAATACCCACCACCACGGCAAGCAGACCCAAAGGATTAGCCATCACGGCAGAGACATCAATACCCATACCGCTGACCACAAAGAACAGCGGAATCATGAAGGTAAAACCAACCACCTCAAGGCGGTGAGTTATCATATGCAGAGCCGCCGGAGGGGTCAACGTACGCAGAATCAGGCCCGCTGCAAAGGCGCCCAGCACCGCATCCAAATCAAAAAGCGCGGTACACATGATCAGGGTCGCCAGCAGGAACATCGCAAGACGCAGAACCGTCTGACCGGTCGTATTCGCCTCCGCGGCCATAATCTGACGCAGACCCGGTACATGCGCAAACAGACGGTGAGGAATCAGCGCCACAATCACCGCAACCACCATAAACGCCAGCAGTACCACAAACGCCATGCCCGGCGAACGCGAAGACAGCAACAGCGAAATAGCGAAAATCGGCAGAAGCTCACCCACGGCACCGTGCACCAGCACCGCATTACCCACCGGCGTACCGGCAGCACCGTGAGACTTCAACATCGGCAGCAGAGTACCCAACGCCGTGGAACTCAGCGCTACGCCCACCGCAATATACGTATTCATCTCACGCGAGAACGACGTAATCACCGCCGCACCCGTCATACCCAACGCAAAGCATACCACCCATGTGGCAATCGCGCTATAGCCCTGGCGGCTACGCAGCGAGGACACGTTAATTTCAAAGCCCGCAATCAAAAAGAGCATGCCCAAGCCCAGCTCCTTCAGCAGCGGGATACCGCCCTCACTGCTGGCAAGGTTGAGCATATTCGGGCCAATGAGCAGACCAAAAATGAGCAGGAAAACCACATCGGGGATCTTCTTACCCGTCAGGCGCGAAAGAATCGGCGACAGCAACGCAACCAACGTAATCCAGAAAATGGACACAAACTGGCCGCTATCGTGGCTCGACCCATCCGAAAGAGTCGTACCCGACGCCAGAAGAGCACCGGAAGTCCCCCAATCCGTCAGAAAAAGAGGGGAAAAAGTCGAAAACATAAAACCTCAACGTGGTGTATGTACAGGTGGGGCGCGTACAGAAAAGTAATCCGGGGTGAAGCACTCGCGGGATGACCCCACCGTATAAGAACGTACCAATGGTACACACCCAACCTCGTGCAACAACACTTGAACAGCACTCACTAGGGGCAAGAGGTACCCGCCAACGGCCGGGACAGAAGCGGCATGAGAGCAAAACCTCCGCGCCACCGCCCGAGCAGACTCAGCTTCCACCGTTACACTTAACACCTACGCCAGAGCATCCGGCACACACCACCGGATGCGGCAGATACCCTGGCACGCGCACAGACTCTCAAACACGGCACTACAAGGAGCGAGGACATGGCAGCAGGGCGCACACAACCCATCCCCACCGTCAACAGCGGGACACGCGCCGCCTCCCTCGGAGGCACCCGACGCGACCTCGGGCTCGACCTCGCCCGCGCCTTCGCCGTGCTCAGCCTGCTCATCCCCTTCGGATACTGGCTGCAGCTGATCCCTGTGTCCTGGAAGTTCTGGATCCCGCAGACCCTCGTACCCGCAGAACCGCTCTTCGCCGCGATCCTGGGCGCAGCCGCCTGGCGGTACGCACGCACCGCGAACTTCCCGCAACTCTTCGCCGGAACCATCGTGCGATTCCTCGCGCTGCTGCTACTGGGCGTGGCGCTCATGCAGGGCATCACCTACCTGCCGCAAGCCGGAGTAACCGTACCGGCACAGGGCTTCAGCTACACGCTACCCTTCGACATGCTCGTGCACCTGGCGCAACTCACCCTGCTCACCCTATTCGTCGTGCACCTGCCCCTGTGGGCGGTCGCCGCACTGGCGGTGGTCACCAGCCCCTTCATCACCTGGACCTACACCCTCCTCATGGACGTAGCCGCCCGGGCCGACCAGTGGACCGCCGTGCAGCTGCCCTTCCTCGCAACCCACGGCGTCAACCACGCGCAGAGCGCACAGCTCATCTGGGTCATGTGCCTGGGCATCGTGCTCGTGCGCCTCTACGACAACCTGCAGGCGAAGCTCGCAATCCCCGTGGTACTCGCCGTGCTGGCGCTCGCTGTCTACCGCACCTTCAACCCCTACACCGAGCTGGGATTCCTCAACAGCCCGCAGGTGCTACTGACCCTGAACCTGGCGGCAACCCTGTACTTCTGGGCAGAATGCGCGCGGCTGCTCTCCGCGCAGGCGGGAATGCTCACCCCGATCGCTCGCCTGGGCCAGATGTCGCTGAGCGCCTCCATTGTGCTGAGCGGAATCATCATTTACGCAGGTCCCACCGTTAAGGCTCTCACCGCAGGCGAGCACTACGTCGCCACCGGAGGCTGGGGCACCGCCGTGTACTGGAGCGTCTTCCTGCTGCTCGGCGCCGCAATCGCCCTGGGCTTCTGCACCCTCTGGTCGCGCGTGGCGCGCTCCGTTGCCGGACGCGGTCCCCTGGAGGCGATTCTCGCTCTCATCTCCGGGCGCGGCTAAGCGGGCTGAAGAACATAACCTAGAGCCACAACCTAGAAAGCGACCCTCTACCTGCGTTCCTGCGCGGGTAGAGGGTCGCTTCTATGTACTTAGCATCTGCAGCAGAATATGCGCCGGAACCTGCTGAGGAATCTGGACAGAAATACCGTGGCAGAAATACTGCGGGTACGGGCAGAATTACTGCGGGTACGACAAAGCCCCGGTCCAATGGACCGGGGCTAGTTGTCGGGATGACAGGATTTGAACCTGCGACCTCGTCGTCCCGAACGACGCGCGCTACCAAGCTGCGCCACATCCCGATGTTGACCTATCAGCGAATACCGTAGGCAACTCACCTAGGATAACCCAAAAAAATTCAGAACGCAACACAGGGGCACGCCACCGGTCGGGGAGAGGCAAATAAAGGTTCTACGCTTCAGCCTCCTGAACCTGATTCAGCTCATCCCAGGAGGCGTACATCGCCGCAAAACGACCACCGGAGGCAATCAGCTGCTGCGGGGAGCCATCCTCCACCACGGAGCCCTCATTGATCACCAGCACACGATCAGCGCCCAGAACCGTCGAGAGGCGATGCGCAATCACCAGCGCCGTACGCCCCGCCAACACGGTCCGCAGCGCCGCCTGCACCGCACGCTCACTCGGAATGTCCAGCGAAGCCGTCGCCTCATCCAGAATCAGCACCCGCGGATTCGCCAAGAACACGCGAGCAAAGGACACCAGCTGACGCTGACCCGCCGACAGGGTAATACCGCCGCGACCCAGCTGCGACTCGTAGCCGTCACGCAGACGCTCAATGAACCCGTCAGCACCCACCGCCTTTGCGGCAGCCTTCACCTGCTCATCGGAGGCCTGCGGGTTACCCATGCGGATATTCTCCAGAATCGACGCGGAGAATAAGAACACCTCCTGGGTGAGCATGAGCACCTCACGGCGTAGCTGCACATCCGCCAGCTGGCGAACATCCACGCCGTCAATACGCACCTGACCGGCTGAAACATCGTAGAAACGAGCCACCAGCTTAGCGATCGTCGACTTGCCGGCACCCGTAGCACCCACCAGCGCCACGGTCGTACCCGGCTCAATGCGCAGGCTCGTCTCCTTCAGAGCGTGACGATCCGAAGTGTACCCAAAGACCGCCGAATCCAGCTCCACGAGGGCGCCGTGAACCGTGCCGGACGTGCCCGCAGCGGTACCGGTAGCAGACTCTACAGCGCGCTCATGCGGATGCGCCGGCTCAGCAACCTCCGGCTCCTCAGCTAAGAACGACGACAGCTTCTCCAGCGCAGACATTGCCGACTGGAACATGTTGTAGAACTCAGAGAGCTGCATGACCGGCTCAAACACGCGGTTCGCGTAAATCACCAGCGCCAGCAGGGTACCGATCTGCATGGTGCCGCCGAGTACCGCATAACCACCCAGCACCAGTGCACCGGCAATAAATAGATTGCCCAATAACGTTAGGGTTGGGGCATAAACACCGAAAATCTTAATCGAATCCATCACCGCCAGGCGGTAACACTCCGACGCCTGAGCGTACTCGGTGCGCATCCGCGCCTCCGCACCAAACGCCTTCACCGCGCGGATACCCGTAAAGGTCTCCACAAAACGGCTCGTCAAATGCGCAGACTCGGTACGCATCGTACGGAAAACCGGCACCGCCGCCTTCTGGAACCAGCGCGTCAAAAAGTAAATCGGCACGCCCATCGCCAGCATGAGCAAACCAATACGCCAATCCAGAAGGAAAATAGCGACCGCAGAAATCACCATGGACAGCAACGTAATCGCCAACTGGCTGATGCCGCTATCCAAGAAGCTGCGGACCGTATCAATATCGCTGGTCAGACGCGAAATGACCTTGCCCGAGGTGTACCGCTCATGGAACGACACGCTCAGCGACTGCGCGTGACGGAACACCCGCTTACGCAGGTACACCACCACACCCAGCGACACGCGCACCGTGTACGCCACGTTGACCCACGAGAAAATCGCGGTCACCGCGGTAGCCGCCACAAACAGCACCAACAGAGTCAGCAGAGGAGAGGCGTCACCCTGCTTGAGCGGCTCAACGGAACTATCCAAAACGCGGGCAATCAGAATCGGCGCAATCGCTGAGGAACCCGACACCAAAAGCACCGAAATAATCGACAGAGCCAACGCCCCACGGTGCGGGCGCAACATCTGGCGCAGCAAAGCCATCGAGCGTTCACGAGTCTGTGCGCGCTCCTGCGGGCTCAACTCCTCCCGCCGCTCCGCCGGACGATGATGGGCCATTAGCCCTCCTCCATTGTCATCAGCTGGCGGTACTGCTCCGAAGAGTCCATCAGCTCAGCGTGAGTGCCCTCAGCGACCACGGCACCATCAACCATCAGCAGCACGCGGTCCGCCAACGCCACCGTGGAGGGGCGGTGCGCCGTCAGCAGAGTCGTAGCGCCGCCCAGACCGTCCAGACCCTCACGCAGACCCGTAATAATACGCTCCTCGGTGTTCACATCCAGGGCGGAGAACGGGTCATCCAGTAGCAACACGGAGGGGCGCTTCGCCAGGGCACGCGCCAAGGACAGACGCTGACGCTGGCCACCCGAAAGGCTCATGCCCTCCTCACCAATGACGGTATCCAGACCATGCGGAAGCTCCGCCACGAAATCGCACGCAGCCAGCTGTAGCGCCGTCTGGAGGGCCGCCTCCAGCTCATCTGCGGCGGGGTAGTCCTCATCCTCGGTGCCGTGCTCGTACTGCTCAGCAACGCCCATCAGCACGTTCTCACGGACCGTGCCGGAGAAAAGCACCGCCTCCTCAAAGACGAACGCGGTCTGGGCGCGCACCTCCTCAATAGACATGTCGGTGGCATCTCGGGTGCCAAAACGCAGGGAACCGGAGGTCGGCTCGTAGAAACGCGGAACCAGCGACAGCACGGTCGACTTACCGCTACCGGTTGCACCCACCAGCGCCAGAATCTCGCCCGGGAAGACCTTGAAGTTTACGTCCTTCAGCACGGAAACCTCCGGCGCCTTCACCTCAGAGCCTGCGCCGGCAACCTCAGCAGGAACAGGTGCATCGGCAGCATCGTAGCTGAACTGAACGTGATCGAAAGTGACAGATACTGCGCCACCGCTGGGGTACTGCATAGTTTCCTTCCCGGAGCCGCCCTCGGCAGACACTCCAGCTACTGTTGACGAATCAGAAGCACCCTGCGGATGCTCGGGCGCAGACATAGCCGCGGAGCCACGAACCAGCGGCACAACCTCAAAGCCGGGCTCGTCCATGACCTCGTTGTGGCGTTCCAACGCCACCTTATAGCTCAAATAGGCAGACATCAGCGCGGTCGAGCGCGTCACGTGGCTGAGCACGGTCGTCTGTACCGCAAAGTAGGCGGTCATCGCGCCCAGACTCAAGGTGCCCGCCGCAACCTGCGAAGCGCCCACAGCCAGCGCCACCGCCGTGGAGACACCCACAATCAGGCCCTGGTACAGGGCAACACGAGCCACCAGCATCGACCTGCCGTACTCGCGTACCTGCAGGGCGTCCACCGACTCGGAATATTCCTGAATCTGCTCGGGGGAGCGGCCCAGCGCCTTAATCACGCGGATGCCGCGTACCGACTCCTCAATGCGGGTGGACAGATCGCCCGTTATCTGCTGAATCTCATGCGAGGCGCGGTAGTACTTGCGGGTGAAGTTCACCAGCGACAGCACCAGAATTGGCACGGTCACCACGAACACCAGCGCCAGGGACGGCGAAGAACGCAGCATGAAGAAGCCACCGACCAGGAACATCACCGCAACAGTCAGCATCTGCACAATACCGAAGGACAGCCAACGGCGAATCGTACCCAAATCGCTCATGGAACGGGTCAACAACTGACCGGAGGGCCAACGATCCAGCAGAGAAAGCGGGGCGCTGAGCAGACGGTCAAAGAAGTTCATGCGCATGGACAGCTCAATCGTGGAGGTCGGATCCACAATCAGCCAGCGCCTCCAGTACATGAAGGAGGCGTGCGCAATACCCAGCAGAAGCACCAGGCCACCGGCAATCCAGATAGCGCGTTCGGTGGTGCTCTGCGAGAGATGATCCACAATAATCTGCAACATCTGCGGAATAGCAATCTCAAGGGCACCGGCACCGAACGCCACGAGCAGACCCACACCCCAGCGCACACGAATCGGACGCGCATACGCGGCGAGGGTACGCGGGGCACGCTGACCGTGCGCGTAGTCGATCGGGTCGGGGGTTGGTTCACTCGCCGTCTCCAGGAAGGGATTACGGCGGCGCTTAGTTGTGTGCGCTGTAGAAGCCTCAGACATTAGAGACGACCACCCGCCGAGGTAGCGGAGGCGCCCTGCTCCTTATCGCGAGCCGTGAGGGTCACCAGGATTGCTTCCGGCGGGCAGAACAGACGCACCGGCGCAAAACGGGAGGTACCCAAACCGGCAGAAACCTGAACCGGAATACCGGACTGCTCACTGACGCCCTTCGCACGCGAAGGCGGCAAATCGCAGTTGCTGACCAGAGCGTGACCGCCGGGCAGGCAGACCTGACCGCCGTGCGTATGACCGGCAAAAATAGCCTGCGCGCCGTCCTGCACGAAGCGGTGCAGGGTACGCATGTAGGGGGCGTGCGCCACACCGATACGGATGCTCGGCTCCTCACCCTCATCGAAGGCGCCGGGGGCGAATCCGGGGTGCTCATCGTAGCGCAGGTGTGGGTCATCCACACCGGAGAACTCCAGACGCAGACCCTTGAGGTTTAGCGTGTCGTAGCGGTTGATCAGGCCCGTCCAGCCGCGCGCCTCGAAGGCGTCGTGCATCCGCTCAATGGGCAGGGCTACGCGCGAGCCTTCCTCAATCATCTGCGGGGTGCGCGGCTGCCACAGGTAGCGTGCCGGGTTCTTAAAAACTGGCGCGAAATAGCAATTGGAGCCGGGCACAAACACGCCGGGGAAGTCCATGAGCGGGTCGAGCGCCTCCAACAGCGGACCCATACCGTCCACGTGGGAGAGGTTATCACCCGTGTTCATCACCAAATCCGGTTCCAGAGCAGCCAGCGAGTGCATGAAGTCAATCTTCTTCTGCTGGCCCGGAATCATGTGCATATCTGAAATATGCAGAATCCTAAAGTCGGGGCTACCGGCGGGCAGCACCGGCAGGGACTCGGTGCGGAGCTGAAAATTATTCAGCTCAATAAAGTGCCCATACGCCGCCGTGGCGGCCCCCAAGGCTGCAGTGGCGGCTACCGCCCCCGCTACCTTCTTCAGGAGCGGGGAGGAGCCGCGTGCGCCGGGGACCGCCACGGGGACGCGGGCGTTGACTGCGTTTTCACACATCATCAATCGCCTTTCAGACTTCAGCTGATGAGCTGTGATTCTAGCTGTACGACAGAATCTTATCGCTGGGGGTGGTGAAGTCCTTCGTGTTGTACTTCGGTGCGATGGCCTTCATGTACGACTGCCACTGTGCACCCGCGTAGGTTGCACCATCGACGTACTCGAGGACTCGACCGTTAATACCCACACCGTTCAGGGAGCGGAAGCCGAGGTTGTTCGAACCAACCCAAGACGCGGTGGACAGACCACGAGTGTAGCCAACCTGCCAGGTCTGGGAGGAGTTATCGTTCGTACCGGTCTTCGCAGCCGAACCGTTCGGCAGACCAATACCACGCTGAGAAGCGGAACCGCCGGGCTGGATAACGCCCTTCAGAACCCAGCTGACACCGTTTGCGATATCCGGATCCATAACCTGCTCGCACTGGTTCTGGTATTCCTTCATGGTCTCACCATTGTTCTTGGTGATCTTCTCAATCGGACGCGGGGTGCAGTACTTACCCTCGGAAGCGAAGATAGCGTACATGGATGCGCTGGTCAGCGGGGAGATACCGTACTTGGTACCACCAATGTTGGTACCCAAATCGGGGATGCTGTGCAGCGGTTCGCCGGTACCGTCCAGAGCGTGCATCTTGATCGACAGGTCGTGCACATCGCACAGGTCAATCTGGGAGAGCATGCCGTACAGGTACGAGTTCAAGGACTGGCGAATACCATACGCAGCGGTACCGTAGGTCAGACCGCCGTTGACTGCGTTCTTGTAGGACCAGCCGTTCGGCTGACCGGTGTAGTAGTACTTACCGCCGTCGTAGCACTTGGCGTTCCAGCCGAAGCTGGTGGGCCAGAACAGCTGGGTACCGTTCACGGTAGCGTTAGCGCCGCGGCCGCTGATGAGCCACTGCGCCAGAATAATCGGCTTGAACGTCGAACCGGGCTGGAAGCCGCGGGTACCACCGTAGGCGCTATCAACGTTGTAGTTGTACTCGGTCTTGGAGTGGTCGTTTGCGTCTGCGGGGCTACCGAGCTCGGTGTTCTGTGCCATCGCGATGACGCGGCCGGTGCCGGGCTCAACACTGGTCAGCGCGGAGTTCACGTCGTTCCAGTTGGTTGCTGCCGGCTGGGTGGAGTCAACTGCCTGCTTTGCCGCGGTCTGAGCCTCGGGGTTCAGGGTGGTGATTACCTTCAGGCCGCCACGCTTGATGGCGGTGTTACGCAGCTCAGCGGTTGCGCCGAGGGACTCATCCTGCAGCAGGTAGTTGACCACGTAACGGCAGAAGAACGCCTTGTCGCCTGCCAGGGAGCAACCCTGGGACTTGGTGTGGACGTTGAGCTTAACGTCGCTGGCGATAGCGTCGCTGTATTCCTTATCGGTAATCTTGCCGTCGCGGAGCATAGTGCCCAGAACGATGTCGCGGCGTTCACGGGCGAGTTCGGGGTTCACGGTCGGATCGTACACGTTAGGTGCCTGCACCAGACCGGCAAGAAGCGCGGACTGCGCCACGTTCAGGTCCTTAGCGGAAATACCCCAGTAGTACTGTGCAGCAGCCTCAACACCGTAGTTCGAACCACCAAGGTTCACGATGTTCAGGTAGCCTTCGAGGATTTCGTCCTTGGACTTGTTCTGCTCCATAGAAATCGCAAGCTTCATCTCGCGAATCTTTGCAGCGTAGGTCTTGTTACCGTTCAGGGTTGCGGTAGCGTCCTCACCACGAGCCACAGCGGCATCAACAATGAGGTTGTTGACGTACTGCTGGGTCAGGGTGGATGCACCCTGACGGCGGCCGCTGTTGGAGTTAATGATGTTGTTCAGGAACGCACGACCGATACCGATAGCGGAGACAGCACCGTGCTTGTAGAAGTCACGGTCCTCAACCGAGACGATAGCGTCCTTCATATGCTGAGAAATCTGATCCAGCTTGACCGGTTCACGGTTCTCTTCGAAGAAGGTCGCGATTTCGGTCTTGCCGTCAGCAGCGTAAATAGTAGAAGGACGGGAAGAGATGCCATCGGCAATGTCGTCAGGAAGGTCCTGGAACCATGACATCGACGCGTTCGTGACCATACCCAAGCTCACGGCAGGGGGTACGACAATAATTGCCGCGAGGAAACCGGCAATCACACTGAACGCGAGGAACTGCAAAAAATCTCCCGGACGGCGACGCGAACGGGTTTTCTTAGATGAAGCCATTCATTCAGTTTATCCCATGAAACTGTGAGAGATAGCCCGTCTCGGCACCCCGTAGGGACGCGGGTTTCTCAGCCCTAAGAATAAAGCCCCCAAAAGCACCGGACATTGACCAAAACCATAGTGAATCCCTTTTACTTATTGAACACCGGGCGATAGTCTAGAGGGTATGAAGAAATGGGAATACGCAACTGTACCGCTGATGATCCACACGACCAAGGCAATCCTCGACAACTGGGGTGAAGACGGCTGGGAGCTCGTAACTGTTCTCCCCGGCGCATCCGCACCTGCCGGCGCAACCCCCGCGTCGAACATGGTCGCTCCGACTCAGGGCAACCCCATCGCCTACTTTAAGCGCGAGAAGGCTGACTAAGAGCAGCGCACCCGGCGGTCACCTCAAACCCACGTTCCCCTACCTATAGTGGAGGGTGGGAATAGCTGAGGCAGACCGCCGGTTAGCCGTTTAACAGCTGCCTGAATATCAGTAGCGTTTAGGTTTACGGCGTTTCCCCTATCACCGTTTGGGTGCCAGCACCCGCCATCCTTCTGGAGTAATCATGACTGAATCCCGTATTGAAGCACGTATCCGCGAACTCGGTTACGAACTGCCCGTAGCACCCGCCCCCGTTGCCGCTTATGTTCCCGCGGTAACCTCCGGCTCCTACGTGTACACCTCCGGTCAGCTGCCCTTCGTCGACGGCGCCCTGCCCGAAACCGGTAAGGTGTCCGACTCCGGCGCTGAAGGCTTCGTGACCCCCGAGGACGCTAAGAAGTACGCGGGTATCTGCCTGCTCAATGCCCTGGCAGCAGTCAAGTCCGTTATTGGCGACCTGGACCGCGTGCAGCGCGTCGTGAAGGTTGTTGGTTTCGTGGCATCCGAGGTGAACTTCACCGCCCAGCCCGCCGTCATTAACGGCGCCTCCGAACTGCTCGGCGAAATCTTCGGCGAGGCAGGCCAGCACGCCCGCTCCGCCGTGGGTGTTCCCGTTCTTCCCCTGGATTCGCCCGTAGAGGTCGAGATCATCGTTGAGTATGTCTAAGCTGTACACCGGCGCTCTGCCGCTGTCTGCTATTCGTGCTGCCCAAGCTCAGCGGGCGGCACAGAACGCTCCTGACAAGACTGCACACACCGGATCCGTACAGGACAACGGCACCGCCCAAAACATCAAGACTCTACCCCTGCCGGTGCAGGAACGCCGCTTCGGCACTCCCACCCCGGCTGAGGGCGTGGAGCGCCCCCGCATGTTCACCGGCCGCCAGTCCGCGGCTAATCCGCGAACCTCCTGCATTCAGCGTCTCTACGCGATTCCTGAGTTCATGCGCACCGCCGCCGAAAGCTGGCGCGAAGGCGGTAACGAAGGATCGACCGGCTGCACGATGCGCCAGGCGGCATCCGTTATTTTTGTGCGCGATGGTGACAACGGCCTCGAAACGATTCTGACCTACCGCCCCGGCACTTCTCCGCTGGGCGTGGTGGCGTTCCCCGGCGGCACGGCTCTTCCCGGTGATGACGAGTCTGCCTCCTGGGTTGGCCCCGGCGCCGACTACTGGCAGGACCAATTCCACTTCTCCGATATTGCGCAGGCACGCCGCAGCGTCATGGCTGCCGTGCGTGAATCCTTCGAAGAGACCGGTATTCTGCTCGCCGGTGAGGACGAACAGGACGTGGTGGAACGCTCCAGCACCCCCGAGTTCATGGCCTGGCGCGAGGCAGTCGCGGCTCAGGACAAGAGCTTCTCGGACTTCTTGACCTCCAGCGGTTTGAGTGTGCGCGCCGACCTGCTGCGCCCGGTCGCCCGTTGGCAGTCCCCGGACTTCTTCCTCAAACGCTACGACATCGCCTACTTCAGCACGGCTCTGCCCGTCGGCCAGGACCCGAAGCTACTGCTCGGTAAGGGCGTGTGGGGCGACTGGCTGAACGTGCGCGAACTGCTCGAAGCCAAGGACACCAGCGAACTGGGCGACCGCATCGGCCAACCCAACACGGTGGGCCGTACCTTGGACCAGCTCATCACCCCCGGTGTGATGTGCCTGCTCGAATCGCTGGCGAAGGCTCAGACCTCCGTGGCGTGGCTGTCCAAGCGCCGCAAGATTGAGGTGAAGAAGCCCGTGCTCGTGACCCACAACGGTGCGTGCATGCTCTCCTTTACCGAGGTGGTTCCGGCTACGACCGGTTCCGTGTACACCGGCGCGATGGGCGTGCTCTAACGGGCTTGCCGCATCCGCCCGCTCGTGAACTCTTATGAGATGAAGCGTTAAAGAATTCAGGAGCCGTTTCCCCATGCAGAGGGAAACGGCTCCTGATCTATTTAAGTCGCGTGTCTTTCAGCGAGGGCGCCCTAGAATGCCCTAACTCAAAGAGGCTTTAGCGGGAACGCTGGCGCAGGCGGGGCAGGTCCAGAATGACAACCGCGCGTGCCTCCAGGCGAATCCAGCCGCGGGAAACGAACTCGGCAAGAGCCTTGTTCACGGTCTCGCGGGATGCACCAACCAGCTGTGCCAGCTCTTCCTGAGTCAGCTCGTGAGCAACGAGCACGCCGTCGGTCGCGGGGCGGCCGAAGCGGTCAGCCAGGTCCAGCAGTGCCTTAGCGAGGCGGCCGGGAACGTCAGAGAAGACCAGGTCAGCCAGTGCCTCATTAGCGTGGCGCAGGCGGCGAGCTAGAGTCTTAATGATCTGATCGGAGATCGTGGGGTCCAGCTGCTGTGCACGTTTGAAGGACTCGTGCTTGATGGCAGCCAGGCGAGTCTCAGAAACAGCCACAGCGTTGGTCGAACGGGGCGAAGGATCGAAGAGAGCCATCTCGCCGAAGACGTCACCGGGACCCATGATTGCGACCATGTTCTCGCGGCCGTCAGCGGCGGTGCGACCCAGCTTGACCTTACCGGAGAGCACAGCGAAGAGCTGGTCGTCCTGGTCGCCCTCGTAGAAGAGGACAGCGTTGCGGGAGAGGTCAATCTCCTGAATGTCATCGGTCAGCAGAGCGAAAGCTGCGTCGTCGAGGTTAGCAAAGAGAGGGGTGCGACGGAGGATCTCGAGATCCATAAAGTTCTCCTAGATATGAGGTGATGAGCCGAAGCTCGTAAATGTTCAGTGAGTGAGCCCGAACCGGTGTCATGCGTCTCAACATCTGAAATGTGAGAAGGCTCAAGCTAGTGTGACATATTCAACTGATATGAGCGTACCCTAAAAAAGTGCTTTATGCATTCCAATAGGACAAGCTTTACAACAAAAGTTATTTCTTTCGGGCAAATTCAAAGCTTCCCCACAGGTTCGGCACCTAATATCAAGCATTCAGGTGTGTCCTTTATCGGCCCAACAAACGCCACCACACTCACCGGGCGCAGCCCGCACCAACCACAATGGGCACACCGTGACCACTTCTACCCACCAAGGAGGCAATTAGTCGTGACGACTGGCATCAACCTGCTTGATATTGCTATCCCCATCATTCTGCTGCTCTACTTCCTCGCCGGAGTCCGCAGCGGATTCTTCACCACCCTCGGAACCTTCCTCGGCCTCGGCCTGGGCGTCTGTGCCGCAGCCTGGCTCGTGCCCCTCGCCGTAGCGTCCGTGGGATCCCAGTGGAGCCTCATTACCGCCGTCGGCGTGCTCATCATCTGCCTGACCATCGGACAGTGGCTCGGCCTCCTTGCCGGACGCACCATCCGCCGTGTCACCGACATTACCCCGCTCAAGGGCATTGAACGCTTCTTCGGCGGCGTACTGAACCTCGCCGCCTGCGCCCTGGTCATGGTCGTGCTGACCATCTCCATGCGCACCGTACCCATCCCGCAGCTCAACACTGCGCTCAGCGAATCTAAGACCCTCTCCTGGATGGTCGCTGCCACCCCCGAGGTCGTCAAGGACCGCATCAACACGGTACGCAATGACGTGCTCGCCTTCGGAACCATTCCGGAAGTCAGCCAGCTCATCGCCCCCGAAACCAGCGCCCCCACCCAGACCGTAGAATCCGCGGCACTGGATCGGGCGGCAGCCTCCGTGGTTGAGATTCTGGGTGCCGCAGAGCAGTGCGGCTACACCTCCACCGGCTCCGGCTTCGTGGCAGATAACGGCCTGGTCGTCACCAACGCCCACGTGGTTGCCGGCGTAACCTCCCCGGTCGTGCAGGACTCCCGCGGCCGCACCTGGCCCGGCACCGTCGTCTACATGGACAGCGAACAGGACATCGCCTTCATCAGCGTTCCCAAGCTGCCGCTTGAACCGCTGAACATCGGCACCAACGCCGCCGCAGGTAGCCTTGTCACCTTCATGGGCTACCCCAAGGGCGGCCCGTTCAAGGCACTGCCCGCCACCGTGCAGGGCATCGGCAACACCCAGACCATCGACGCCGACACCGGCCGCGCCAACGCCATGCGCCAGGTCTACCAGCTGGCAGCCGACGTGCAGCACGGCAACTCCGGCGGCCCCGTCCTCGATGAAAACGGCAACGTGGTCGGCGTGATCTTCGGTAAGGCAACCAGCGGCCAGACCGGATACGCCATCACCGCAAGCACCCTCAAGCAGGCACTGGCTGAAGGCGGCGAGAACACCGCCGCAGTCTCCACCGGAACCTGCCGCAAGTAACCAGCCGCCAGATAGTGATAAAAGTTCAGGCTCCCGCCCTCAAGTAAGGAACGGGAGCCTGAACTATTTAACGACAGGAGGCGCGGCGCTGTTATTCCGCCAGATGCTGAGCTGTTATTCCGCCAAGTGCTGAGCTGGGCTAATCGGCAAGATGCTGAGCTGTTATTCCGCGAGATGCTGCGCCAGGAAATCAACCGCCATGACATAACCGTACGCACCCGCACCGGCAATCACCGCAGTAGCCTGCGGCGACACAAACGAATGATGGCGGAATTCCTCACGGCGATGCACATTCGACAGGTGCACCTCAACCACCGGAAGCTCAGCCGCCTCCAGCGCATCGTGCAGCGCCACCGAGGTGTGGGTGTACGCCGCCGGGTTGATAATAATCGCCGCACCACGAGTACGAGCACGCTGAATCTCATCCACCAGAGCACCCTCATGATTCGACTGCATAAACTCAACATCAAAACCATGAGCCGCCGCGCGCTCACGCACCATACGCTCAATATCGTGCAGAGTGGTGTAGCCGTACACCTCGGGGCGGCGCTGCCCAAGCAGGTTCAAATTCGGTCCATTAAGCACAAAAATCGTATCTGACATAAAACCAGTGTGGCACAGCGGGCGCCCGCCAAGCGCTAGGCGGCGCGAACTGCCCAGAAAATGATGAGGTACAGAAAAAGATGAGATACAGAAAATGATGGGGGAGCAAGCCAAGTACGGTGAACCTCGCTACCGCCCACACGCCCAAGCCGGGTACCCTCGCGCTATGACCGAGAACGCCACCCAGCCCGCAGTAGACGCACAGAACAGTACGGCAGAGAACACCGAATCGCCCCTGCAGATTCGATTCGTTCCCGAATTCAAAGCCGCAGCCGCCGCACGCCGCCTCAACGCACGCGCACCCGAAAGCCACCTTGCCACCGTGCGCCGCGCCCGCAAAATCAACCGCATCCTCGGCGAAACCTACCCCTACGCCGTCGCAGAACTCGACTTCGACAACCCCTTCGAGCTACTCATCGCCACCGTGCTCTCGGCGCAAACCACCGATGTGCGCGTCAACTCCGTCACCGGGGCACTCTTTGCACGCTACCCGGACGCCGCCGCGCTCGCCTCCGCACGCACCGAAGAGGTCGAACCCTACATTCAGTCCCTAGGCTTCTACCGCGCCAAGGCACGCTCCATCGTCACGCTCTCCCAGCAGCTCGTCGAACGCCACAACGGGCAGGTTCCCTCAACCCTCGAAGAGCTCGTAGAACTCGCCGGAGTCGGCCGCAAAACCGCGAACGTCGTCCTCGGAAACGCCTTCGACGTGCCCGGACTGACCGTGGACACCCACTTCGGCCGCCTCGCCCGCCGCATGGGATTCACCACCGCAGACGCCCCCGAAGCAGTCGAAAAAGACGTCGCCGAACTCATCGAACGCAAAGACTGGACGCTCTTCTCACACCGCATGGTCTACCACGGCCGCCGCATCTGCCACGCCAAAAAGCCCGCCTGCGGCGTATGCCCCGTCGCCGACCTCTGCCCGTCCTATGGAGCCGGGGAGACGAACGAACAAGCAGCACGTAAACTCATGAAATACGAAATGGCACCCGGCCGAGAAGGCCTGCACCTGCGATTCCTGCAGGGCGCAACCCGCCGCGAACTCATGGCAGAAGGCTACCCGCTCAGCGCCTAACGGCGTCTGAACCAACCCGGAATGTAGACGCACAGAAGAGAGGTACACAGATGAGCGCACCCGAGCAGTCGGTACAGCCCGAACAGGCGGGGCAGGATGCACGGCACCCCGCCCAGCCGGCACTGGCGGCTCTCGCAGCAGGCGGCGTGGAATTCGATGTGCAAGCCCTGCTACGCAGCGCACCCGCCAGCCCCCTGAGCAAAGAAGCCGCCGTGCTGATTCTCTTCGGCGTGCTCGACAACTCGCCCTCCACCGGCGAATTTGAAGGCTGCCCCGAGAACGTCAGCGCCGACCTGGACGTACTGCTCCTCGTGCGTGCCGCAACCCTACGCTCACACGCCGGTCAGCCCGCCTTCCCCGGCGGCAAAATCGACCCCGAAGACTACGCGCTCGCCGAAACCACCGGCGAACCCGTCGCCTATATCGCCGCCCTGCGCGAGGCAGTCGAAGAAACCGGGCTCGACCCCGCCGGCGTGCAAATCCTCGGCCAGCTGCACACCCTGCCGCTACCCATCAGCAACTTCATGGTCACCCCCGTCATCGGCTGGTGGAACAGCCCCGTGCCCGTCGAAGTCGTCGACCACAACGAGTCGGCGCTCATCGCCCGCGTGCCCGTGCGTGACCTGCTCAACCCCGCCAACCGGCACACCGCCTACGTCAAACGCGGCCGCACCTCACACCGCACCCCCGCCTTTGAGGTGCGCATGCCCGGCGGCGAAGAATTCACGGTGTGGGGATTCACCGCGATTCTGCTGGACCGGATCTTGGACTCGCTCGGCTGGACCGTGCCCTGGGATACGAAAAAGATGCGCCCGGCACCCGGCTACGAGGAATAACTACGAGAAATAAAAACCGGCTGGATAAGTGCCTGACCAGCGGATATAGGGCGCAGAATAGTGCGCAGATGGGGGCGGCAGGTAGCTTGAATGAAGCTACCTGCCGCCCTATTTTTGCTGTTGCACGGTTATGTGTCGCTGATGTGCCGTTTACTTGCCGCTGATTATTTACCGCCGATTATTTGCCGTCCGCGTAGTTGCGCACCCGCGCCACCGACACCGGAAAATCAACCGGCACCCGACCGAAGAGCAGACGCGCCGCCTCTGCAGCGCCCTCACGCACAATACGCTCCACGCGATCCGCCTCCAGCTCGGGACCGCACAGCAGAAGCTCATCGTGCAAAAAATACACAATGCGGGTGCGCATCGGCATACCAAAAATCCGCTCCGACAACAGACGAGAACGCACCGCGCCCATCCAACATAGAGCCCACTCAGCCGCCGTACCCTGCACAATAAAATTGCGGGTCATACGCCCGTGCGCACGCGCAGTCGACACCGCACGCGACTCAGCCGCCGGCGACGACCGATCAGCCACAATCTCACGGAAACGCTCATCCACCGGCGGGGAGGGGCGACCCAAAAAAGTCGTCACCTGACCGCCCGCCTCACCAATACGAGCCGCATGCTCCGTAAACTCCATCGCCTGCGGAAAAAGCGCCGCCACATGCGGCAACAGGGCACCAATCTCACCGCTGCGGCCGCCATACATAATCGCCAGCATGCCCACCTTTGCGTGGGAACGCTCCGTCAAACCCACACCCTTCAGACGCGCTAACTCGGCAATACCCGCATATAGGTCAGCGCCACGACCCGCCGAAGCGAGCGCCTCATCACGGCTCAACGCCGCCAGAATGCGCGGCTCAATCTGCGAGCCATCCGTCACCGTCAGCACCTGACCCTCCGGCGCCTGCACCGCCTGACGAATCTCCGCAGGTAGCTGCAACGCACCACCGCCGGAAGCACCCCAGCGCCCGGTCGCGGCGCCACCCACCTCAAGATGCGGGCGGAATGCCCCCTCAGAAACCCAGGTATCAGCCCACGTCCAGCCGTTAGCAGTCCAAATGCGGTACAGCTTCTTATAGCGCAGAATCGGGTCAATCAGCGCCCGACGCTTTTCCCGCTGAACCGGAATCGCATCCGCCCAACTCTTCAACTCCCACGAACGCGTAGACTTCACCGAAACCCCCGCAGACTGCAGAGCACGCAAAAGATCCTGCGGCGAATCCGGGTTCAACGACGGCATAAACAGCATGCGCTGAATCTGCTCCGCCAACTCCTGCATCTTCTGCGGACGCTCCCCGGGTGCCGGGCGCGGACCCAACAACTCGCACAGATGCTCATGATGCGCCTGCACATTAAACGGGATGCCGTAATAGCCAATTTCAGCCGCCACCAACGCACCGGCTGACTCCGCCGCCGCCAAAAGACGCAGCCGCTCCGGGTGCCTCGACGCACCGATAGCGCGCGCCTGCGCCAGCCACTCACGCATCAGCACACGCACCACCGGATGCTCAGGCAATAGAGTCACCGGGCCCGCCGCCAACTGCGGGGCAAAAGGCTCATGAGGCGCCGCCTCCAGGAAATCCGGGGAGGAATCTGCGGGGGACTGGGCGGTGTTGGTAGCGGGCGCACTCAAAAAATCAGCGCCGAACAGCTCCTCCTGACCCTGAATCTGCCGCGCCACCGGCAGATACCCCTGAGGCTCCACCGCCTCACGCAGATCAGAAAGATCCAGCGCCGGGCTGTACTCCACAAAACCGCTCGGATGAGTAGCGGCAGTCGCCAAAATTCGCTGCACTAAACGCAAATCATGGCACAGATGCACCCGCACCCCGCGGCGCAGAAGCAACGGGTCAACGTGGCGGGTGTCAGCCCAAATCCAGCGAGGAAAACGGCCCTGTGCCGAATCTGCCGCCTGCCGCTCCACCTCGCGCACGTACGCAGGAAGATTCGCCGCGCTTACCCTGTCCGCGCGCGTAATCCGCGGAATAAAGGTCGGATCCTGTAGCTGCTCAGCGGTCGGCGCCGAAAAATGAAAAGCACCCCACGAGGTCACCGGCTGAGCACCGCGCGAGGAGGCACCCGCGGCAATAGCCGAGGTGACCGGGTGCGCGGGGGTACCGGTCTGGGCGGTAATACCCGCGCCGGTGGCAGGACTGAGCAGAACGTACATTCTTCCATTATCGATGACCGGGTGCGAAGGCGCGCGGTTTGTGGTCGCGGGCGGGCGGTGCGTGGTCATCACCGGAATGTACAGGAGGTTTGTCATAAAAACGTCGGATGCGTGCGTTTTGTTCGTTTGAGGTGCGTGCATCGTGGATATTTTGGGGTGCGCGAGGAGTTATCCACAGAATGCTCATTCTCTTAAAAATCGAGGCGGTCGTAATGCTCTCCTAGAGCCATGAACCCCTCCAACAATCCCGCCGAGCACACAGCCAGCTACGCCGCAAACCCTAACGGCTACCCGACCCGCACCGCGCAGAGCCCAACCGCGCAGAGTCCAACCGTGCAGAGCCCAACCACGTATGCGCCGGACACCTGCGCGCACTCGCTGCCCGCCCTGCTTATTCCTGAAGACTATCGCGCCCGCGCCGTCGCCCTGCACGCCCGCGAGCTGATTCTGCGATCGCCGTGGATGAGCGCTATCGCCCTGGGTGGTTTCGGCGGCGGTTTTAGCACCGGGTTCGGTAACGGATTCAGTGGCGGACTTAGCGGCGGTTTCAGTACTGCGGTCGAGAAGGCAGGGGAGCGGCCGCCCGCAGAGGGTGCAACTGCCGCGGGCAGTGCAAACACTGCGAGTGCCGCAGGCGGTGGGCTACTCCAAGAATCCCAGCCCCTCCGCGAGATTCTCGAAAACGCCGTGGACGAGGCAATCTGCGCCATCGACGGCGGACACCCGGGGAACGCGAGCGCAGCAGGGGCGGGCGTGGTGAAGCCCCGAAAATTCCGCGCCCAAACGGCGCACCCCGCGCCCGCCTCCTGGAGCTACCCCAGCGTGGAATACGTGCCCGTCAACCGGCAGACCGCGCTGCGCTACCTCGCCGCGGAACTCTACGGCCTCGGCGCCCTCGACCTGCTTCTTGACGAGGGGCAACGCGCCGGAACCATCACCGACATCTACGTGAACTCGCCCTGCGATATCTGGGTGGGCATCAACGGAACCGTCCGCCCCGTGGCGCTGAGCCTCGGTAACGAGCGGCGCGTGCGTGACTTCGCCGAGCGGCTCATCCGCAGGTACGGCGGGCAGCTGGATGCCGCGCATCCGGCGGCTGACATTAGCGACGAGCACGGCAGGCGCATCCACGCGATTATCCCGCCGCTGAGCGAACGCACCCGGCTCTCCGTGCGACTGCCCGCCCGCGAACGCCCCACCCTGGCGCAGCTACAGGCCGCCGGGCTGTGTGATGAGGCGACCGCCGCCTACCTGCGCCGCATGATTGCCGAACGCCGCGGGTTCCTCATTAGCGGCGGCACCGGCACCGGCAAAACCACCCTGCTCAACGCCCTGCTGGGGCTGTGCACACCGCAGGAGCGCCTCATTCTGCTCGAAGATACTCCGGAACTCGCGCCGCAGCATGAGCAGGTTATTGCTCTCAAAACCCGCGCCGCCAACTCCGAAGGCGCTGGCGAAATCGGGCTGGGTGAGCTGATTGTGCAGGCGCTGCGTATGGGCCCGGACCGGCTCGTGGTCGGCGAGTGTCGCGGCGCGGAGGTGGTGCACCTGCTGACCGCCATGAATACCGGTCACCGCGGCGCCGGAACGACCCTGCACGCCAATAGCGCGCAGGCGGTGCCCCTGCGCCTGTGCGCCCTGGGTGCGCTCGCTGGACTGGATAGTAGAACGGTCGCTCTACATACGGCGACGGCTTTTGAACGCATTATCCACCTGGAACACCGGGACGGACGCCGCCGCATCGAGGGCGTCTACAGCCTGCACCCCGCAGTTGAGGGGAGCGAAGAGTATTTGCAGGTCAGGCGTATTTCTGTGGGCTCTGAGGTTGGGTACTAGCCCCCGTGATGGGAGAAACGGAAACGTGAAAGGAGGAAGCAATGAAAAGGGAAGAAACGAGCCGCGGAAGCCATCGCGAACGCTGGGCTGAGCGCCTTGCCGGGCCAGCCAGTGCCGAGGAAATGCGCATGTGGCCGCTCATGCTACGCACCCTCGCCCTGAACCTACGCGCCGGCATTCCCCTACAGGAGGCGGTGCACGCCAACCCGAGCTTTGGGGAATTCGGGCAGTCTGCGCAGTTCGCGCAGAACGAGCTGGTGCCGGATGCGGGGAAAACGCACGCGAAGAACATAGCCGCCCGGAAAACCGCCCAGAAAAACACCCGACCCCGACGGGCACGAGGTATTTCGCCTTTTTCCGAAGACTACGGGCAAAAGCGGTGCGCCGAAGATATCCGCCGCTTCACGCAGGCTCTCGCCACGCTTACCTCCTGGGGTGCCCCCGCCCACCTCGCCTGCTCGCAGCTGCTCGAAAACAGCACTCGGATGCGCCCGCACAGCCGCGAGCGCCTGCACGACCTGCAGTTGAGCCTGCGCATGAGTGAGTGCGCGGGTGCGCCGCTTGCCACGAGCCTGGAACGCGCCGCAGAACACGCCGAAGAGCGCATCGACGCGCTCCTGGGCAGGCAGAGCGCACTCGCCGCGCCGCGCGCCACCGGCAGGATTCTCTCCTGGCTACCGCTGCTCGGGCTCGGGCTGGGGGTGCTCATGGGTAGCGACCCCGTGGGCGTGCTGACCGGCTCCATTCTCGGGGCGCTCACCGGTTTGCTCGGGCTGGGGCTCGCATTCGCCGGGCGCCGCTGGACCGCCGCGCTCGTGCATCGGGCGGAGGTGGAGAGCATCCGGACAGTGAATGCTGGATCTGAGGCAAAAAAGCCTGCCGTGCCTGTTGATACCGCCCTCGTTGATACCGCTCTCGTGCTGGAACTACTCGCCGCGCAGTTGAGAGCCGGGCTTGCACCGCTCGCCGCCCTGGGCACCCTCGCCGAGGCGCTCAATAGTCGCCCCCTGCATGCGGTCTGCCAGCGCCTGCAGATGGGCAGCGGTTGGGGGAGTGCCTGGTCGGGGTCCGCGGCGGGAACCTTCGGGGAGCTGCGGGATGCACTCGCCCCCGCCTACACGGGTGGCGCACCCAGCACCGCGCTGCTGCTCTCCCTTGCCGATGCGCACCGCCTCAGCGAACGCCGCGCGGCGGAACGCGCCGCCGGAAAGCTCTCGGTAGCGCTCGTGGTGCCCCTCGGGCTGTGCTCGCTACCCGCCTTTATTTGCCTGGGTATCGTGCCCATCCTCATATCGCTACTGCCCACGCTGACCGGCTAAAGAATTGTGCCCATAAGCACTGTTGACTAGCTGAAATGCCGAAAAGTTTAGCCCCTCGCCCATCTGCCGCGAACGCGGATGGGCACCCCCCCCGCCCCGAATGAACGGGGCGCAACGAAAGGAAAACCAATGACGAACACCCTCTGCGAAGCAATCCGCCACGACCTGCACACTGCCGGCGCTCCGGTCAACGCCCCGGTCGGTGCTCCGCGTGAAATTCAGCCTGCCGCACCCGGTGCAGAAGCGCAGACCATTCTGGGCCCCGTGCCGCTGTCCGTTGCCATCGCAACCACCATGAAGCAGCTGCGCGAAGAATGCCCCGAGCTTTTCACCGATGCTGAGTTGAACCACACCGGCCCCCGGATTGACCCCGCCGAAATGGAGATTGACATGAACACGAACCGCCTGAGCCCCGAACAGGCGCTAACCATTGCCCGCGCGCTCGCCGAGGGGTGCACCCTGGACGAATGCGGCACCACCTGCCGCAGCCTGGGTGAGCATGCGCCCGGCTGCGCTGAATATGTACCCGCTGAGGGGGAGGTGCTTGAAGAGTATGCTCCGGCGGGTGATCCTGAGGAGGGCGCCTCCACCGCGGAGTACGGCATTGTGATGCTCGCGGCGGTCGGTTTCGCGGGTCTGCTGGTGCTGATTCTCAAGTCCGATGAGGTGCGTTCCATGCTCCTGGATATTGTGCGTAACGCCCTGTCCATTGCGGGCAATACAGGGCTGTTCTAGAGGCATTGGTCTAGAGGCATTAAAACCTGCCGCAGGGTTTTGTCCTAGATGCTAGATTCTGCGAAAAATCAAGTCAGAAAGGAGGAATAAAGAATGAACGCTCATATGAGTTTGGGTGCCTTGTGGTGCACCTGCTCCGCCGGGAAAACCGGGGCAGAACCGGCACCCTCGACCCCGCACAAGAGCCCCGCGGAAGAGGGCGTGATTACCGCCGAATTTGCGGTCGCCCTACCCGCCGTGACGGTGGTGCTCGCCCTCTGCCTGGGCGCCGCCTCCACGGGGGTCGCACAGCTCAAAGTGGAGGAATCCGCGCGAACGGCTGCACGAGCCGCCGCCCGCGGAGATTCCGAGGCGCAGATTCGCTCCGCCGTCAGCCGCATCGACCCGGTGCAGAGCGTGCAGATTTCTGTTTCTCCTGATGATGTAGCCGCGACGGAGGCGGGGCGCACCCGGCAGGTGCACGTGCGGGTAAGCCGCCCCGCCCCCGGCGTGATCGGCTCGGCAACCGGCTGGGTGCTGCGGGCGGATGCTCACGCCCGCGTTGAAGGTGGCGGCGAAAACGATGCTGAAAACGGTGCGGGTCATAAGGGTGAGTAGAGCCGCTATGCATCCCGCCCCGAAAACAGCCTCCGAGAATCAATGCCCAGAAGAGGGTAGCGGCACCGTCCTTGCCCTCACCATTATTGCTGCGCTGCTGGTGGTGACCGTGGTGATTGCCGGGCTCATCGGGGTGGTGTCCGCGAACCGCAGGGCTTCCGCCGCCGCTGATTTGAGCGTGCTCGCGGCGGCGGACGCCTACCGGGGGCTCACTGAGGGGGACCCGTGCGCGGTGGCGGCGGATCTTGCCGAACGTCACGGCGCGCACCTGGAATCCTGCACGTTTCCGGATCGCCCCGAAACGGTGGAGGTGACGGTCGCCGTCCCGGTCGCAGGGCCCATGGGCGCGCTGGGCCCGGCGAGGGTGCGTGCCCGCGCCGGGGCTGAGCACATCGAAGAGGAGCGCGCCGAAGAAGAACACGCGGCGGGGAACGCGGAGGAGCTGAGCCCCGATGAGGTTGCCGAGCTGGAGGAAGAACTGGAAGCTGAGCGGGGCTCGGTGCCGGAACCTCCCGAGCCAGAAAATCCAACCGATTCAGAAAGCCCCGCAGAATCAGAGAATCCAGCCGAGCCAGAAAACCCAGCCGACTAGGCTATTTGTGCTCATCGGGAGTTATCATCCCAGCTCGTCCTACGCCTCCTGCACGCCTACACCTCTTGCAGTAACCCTACGCCTCCGCCATGCTCCGCAGCATCGCCTGCAGTAGCGCCCGCGCGCCGTGCTTGCTGAGCGGCTCGTTGCGGTTGCCGCACTTGGGTGAGTGCACGCAGGAGGGGCAACCGTTTTCGCATCCGCAGCTTTCAATCGCTTCGAGGGTGGCGCTCAGCCACTGCGCAACCGCGTTGAAGCCGCGCTCGCTAATGCCGGCGCCGCCGGGTGCGGCGTCGTAGACGAAAATGGTGGGCCTGCCGGTGTCCACGTGAAGCAGCGTGGAGAGTCCGCCCAAGTCCCAGCGGTCGCTGGTGGCGATGAGTGGCAGCAGCCCGATGGCGGCGTGCTCGGCGGCGTGCAGGGTGCCGGAGCCGTCCTCTTCTGTCACGCCCGCGCCGAACAGGTAGCTGGGCTCGAAGGTGAACCAGACCGCCTCGGTCATGAGCACTTCCGGCGGCATGGGTTGCGCCTCTTCGCCCAGGTATTCGCCGCCGTAGACGGAGAACCGCCGGTAGCCGGTGACCTGGTCGGTGACCTGAACCTGCCCGCGGTGCATGGTGAGCGGGGCGAGCTGCTGCACGTCGGTTTCGGGAGCAGATTTACCGGGAGCATCCTCGCCGGGAGCCGCCTCCCCAACGACGTTTTGCGTACCGTAACTAACCCGCGCACGCTCCGCCAGAATACGCACCTCGGTGCTCTCAATGGCGCGCGTGTAGTAGTCCGGGTAGACGCGGCTGAGCAGAATCACGCGCTCGCCCTCGCTGAGGGATTCGACCACGTACTGCGCGTTCTGGTGAATGTAGATTGCGCCCGGGTGCCCCTGGCTCATGGCGTGCGCGGCGTCCATGGTGCCAACGAGGGTGCCGTCTTCGGCGTCGATGAGCTGGTAGGGTCCGCCGCCGGTGCCGCGGATATCGACCAGCTCGGCGGCTGATTCGGCGTGCGTCCAGTACCAGCCGTCCGGGCGGCGACGCAGGTACCCCTGCTGTACCAGTCGATCCAGCAGGGCGGCGGTGTGCGGCCCGAAGAGGCTCAGCTCTTCGGTGCGGATGGGTGCCTCCTGCGCTGCGGCGCACAGCTGCGGGGAGAGCACGTACGGGTTTGTCGGGTCGAATACGGTCGCCTCAACCTCCTGCCCGAAAATCGCCTCCGGGTGGTGCACTAGGTAGGTGTCGAGCGGGTTGTCGTCGGCAATGAGCACGGCGAGCGCGTCCTGACCGCTTCGACCCGCGCGGCCCACGCGCTGCATGAAGGAGGCGCGGGTACCAGGCCAGCCCGCCACGAGTACGGCGTCCAGCCCGGAGATGTCGATGCCCAGCTCCAGCGCGGAGGTGCTCGCCAGGCCGAGCAGTTCGCCGTTGCGGAGTTTGCGTTCGAGTTCGCGGCGTTCTTCGGGGGTGTACCCGGCGCGGTATGCGGCGACGCGGTGGGCGAGGCCCGCCTCCACCTCGTCGAGGTAGCGTTGGGTCTTCTGCGAGAGGATTTCTACGCTGCGGCGCGAACCGGCAAAAACCAGGGAGCGGGTGCGGGAAAGCACCAGGTCGGTGAGCATTTGCGCGCCCTGCTCCACGGGGGAGACGCGGCGCGGCGCCTCCTGTTCAGCCTTCGACTGGACAGCCTGCTGTTGGGTGCTGCGGGCGCCCTTGGCGAGCTGATCGTGTGCCTTGGGCGGCATGAATTCGGGCTCCCAGAGCACGACGGTGGTTTCACCGCGTGCGGAGGTGGACTCGGTAATGGCGGTGACCGCCTGCTGTGGCACGCCAATGAGCTTGGAGAAAGATTCGACCGGGTTGGAGCTGGTCGCGGAGGCGCCGTAGAACACGGGCACGGTGCGGTAGAGCGCGCAGACGCGGCGCAGGCGACGCAGCAGGTTGGCGATGTGCGCACCGAAAACGCCGCGGTAGCTGTGCGCCTCGTCGAGTACCACGTAGCGCAGCCCGCGCAGGAAGGATGCCCACTGCCGGTGGTTGCTCAGGATCGAGTAGTTGAGCATGTCCGGGGTGGTGAGGATGAAGTTGGCGTGTTCGCGGATCCAGCGGCGTTCGCCGACGGGGGTGTCGCCGTCGTAGCTTGCCGCGTGGAGCCCGGGCAGGTTGTAGGAGGTGAGGGCGGTGAGCTGGTCTGCGGAGAGCGCCTTCGCCGGCGAAATGTAGAGAACGTTCGCTCTATTATTAAGGTTTTCCGTGCCAGAATACGCGGAAGTGGAGCTCACCGGCTCGCCACACGATGCACGATAAATAGCGTCCAGGGTGGGCATCAGGTAGCTCAGGGTCTTGCCCGAGGCGGTACCCGTCGCCACGATCACGTGCCCGCCACTGCCGGTGCTCTTCGTGTCTTCGGCGTGCGCGGGAGTCGACCCCTCAAGACGCCCCGCTTCGATACGCTCAGCCTCAATGCGTTCAGCTTCGATGCGCCCCGCCTGCCAGCCGTAGCGCGCCGCACTCGCCGCCAGCGCCGCATCGAGACCGGCATGGGCGGCATTCGCCGCCTGCACCTGGTGGGCGTAGGGCTCGGCAATACCGAGCGATTCAAAAGCCTCCACCACACGCGGATGCAACCACTGCGGCCACGGCGCGTAGCTCGCCTCCCTAGCGGGAACGGTGTGGATATGGGTCACCTGCTCGGGCAGGGTTCCGGTGCGTTCCGCCTCCGGCAACAGGGATGCCAGTACCTGCTGTGCGCTCGCGGGAAGCTCGCGGTATTGCAGCGTTTTGGGGTGCGCCGCAGACTGCCCCTGCGCCTGGTTGGGTTGGTGTACAGACTGGTGCGCGGACTGCTGTTTGGGGTGCTGGTTGGGATTCTGCGAAGGGGTGCTGTGCGGCATGGGTTCCATTGTAGAGCGGCGGGCTAAAACCTGGTCTTCCGCCGGTCGTATGCCGCGCTCAAACCGCGCCCCGA
>ERZ772770.18-NODE-18-length-40669-cov-5.04626_pt1 | contig 40669 bp, 29 predicted proteins | sample MGYA00511361_ERZ772770 | MGnify/ENA primary metagenome ERZ772770 (study PRJEB29015, sample SAMEA2738026) | human oral metagenome | biome: human oral; feature: human-associated habitat; material: saliva | place: China | collected 2251 ... | reverse complement strand
TCAGTGCCCAAAGAATCAGCGTATAAGGGAAACAGGGCATAAGGAAAGGGGCCCCACCGTAACGGTGGGGCCCCTTGGAGCCTTAGAAAGCGAACTACTTAGTGGTCACCTTCAGGACAGTGCTCAGGTTCTGGTGAGCAACGCCCGGCAGACCCTTAACCTCAGCGAACTTGCGGGTGTTGGTCACGATAACCGGGGTGATCAGCGGGTAACCCGCCTCCTTGATAACCTCAGGATCGAACTCAATCAGAGCGTCGCCAGCAGCAACAACGTCGCCCTTAGCAACCTTCACGCTGAAGCCCTTACCGTCCAGGTTCACGGTATCCAGACCAACGTGAATCAGCAGCTCAATACCGTTCTCCAGCTTCAGACCAACAGCGTGGCCCGAGGGGTAGGTTGCAGCAACCTTACCGGCAGCGGGAGCAACCACAGTGGTACCGGTCGGCTCAATAGCCACACCCTCGCCCAGCTTACCTGCAGCGAAAATCGGGTCCGGAACATCAGACAGAGCCACAGCAGTACCCTCGATCGGGGAGTGCAGCTCAATGACCTCACCAGCGGAAGCAGAAGGAGCAGCGGGAGCAGCGGCGGTGGTGGTCGCAGTAGCGGCAGCAGCCGGAGCAGCCTTAGCAGCAACAGCCTCAGCCTTGGGAGCGGACTCCTCAGCAGCCTCAGCCGCGCGCTGAGCAGCATGCTTCACAGCATCAGCCTTCGACTCGTAACCGAACAGCAGAATACCGGTCATAGCGCCGAAGAACGCAATAGCCAGACCAATCACGTACAGGTGAGAAGGCTGCATCGCCGGAATCGACAGCAGCGAAGTGAACGCGAACGCGTAGGACTTAACGCCCAGGAAGGAAATGGTAGCGCCACCAATAACAGCGGGAACCAGAATAATCGGAATCACGCGCTTGTAACGCAGCACAACACCGTACAGGGACGGCTCAGAAATACCACCGAGCAGACCGGACATCGACGCACCAACAGCGGTCTGGCGCAGCTCGCGGTCGTGCTTAGCCTTAATAGCCACACCGGTCACAACACCGAACACAGCGAAGTTGTAAGCACCCATCGGGGACTGAATGAAGTCAGTACCCATGGTCTGCAGGTTGTTAATCATGACAGCGTTCAGCGGCCAGTGCAGACCCAGCGGAACCATGAACAGGTACAGGCCAGCAATCAGAGCACCAACCAGAGCCGGAGCCTGGTCGTTAACCATCTTCAGGAAGTCAGAGATGCCCATAGCAACACCGATACCGATGGGGCCAACCAGGAACGCGGTCACCGGAACCAGAACGATGACCGAAATCATCGGCACGAACACCATCTGCAGCATCGAAGGAATAACCTTCTTCAGGAAGCGCTCAAACGGAGCCAGCAGAGCAACAGCCAGCAGCGGGGGGAAGACCTGGCCGGTGTAGCTGAATGCGTACAGCGGCAGATCCAGACCGAAGAACGGAACATTCAGAATCTTGGTGGCGGGGTCAGCCAGAGCGGTCAGATCGGTGAAGGTACCGGTCATCAGCGCAGCGGGGATAGCCGCACCAACCCACATGTTCGCGCCCAGACGCTTAGCAGCGGTAGCGCCCAGCATGATAGGCATGAAGTTCAGAACCGACAGCGAAGCAGCCTTCAGGATGTACCAGAAAGCGAACTGCTGCATCCACTGGGTGTTCAGAGCCTTAGCAGCCTCCGGGTCAGCCACACGAGCACCGTTAATGATGTCAATGTTCACGCTCTGACCGGTCAAGTCAGTGTACTGGCCGAAGAAGCCCAGCTGCTGCAGGAACACAATCAGGGTCAGAATCATCGAGGTACCCAGAAGTGCCCACAGCAGAGGACGGAAGGAGTCAGACAGAACGTCGAAGACGTTGGTAAGCCAGCCAGACTTCTTGCCCTCAGCCTCAACCTTGGTGTCACCCTCAGCGTGGCCGGACATAGAAGGCAGAGCGTTGATCTCGTTGTACACAGCCTCAACGCGCTCGCCCAGAACAACCTGAGTCTGGCCGGACTGCTCAATCACAGAGAGAACGCCGGGCAGAGCCTCAATCTTCTTGTTCTGCACTGCATCGTTGGACACAGGAGTGACACGAAGGCGGGTTGCACAGTGAGTAATGTGCGCGATGTTCTCGGGGCCACCCAGGCCGTCAAGAATCTTCTCGCCAAGTTCGCGGTTATTCACGATACTTCCTTAGATATGCGGTCAATGTCTATACGGTTGTTGCCGGAGGCTGTGCTCGCCGGGGACCCCAGAATGGGGAAACCCAGAAGCGGGTAACACCCCAGAAAACACAAAAGACCCGAGTCTCTCGACCACCGGAAGCACTACACTCGTGCCCACTATTGGAGCTTCGGTACAGCAAATAGAGGGGATTCTCGGCAGGTACATGCTGCCGTCCCATACGGTGTTGAGTAACTCAGGTCTTGCCTGCCAAACCAGTAACAACCCTGAAGAAGGTTTCCCTTCTCAAATAGTTCCCTGTAACTCTAAGGGTTTTCCCAGGTTAAGAGCAAGGTGAGAGGCAAAAGCTATCAGAAGCTGTTAAATGTTTCATCCAAGTGATAGCTGAGACACGCTCTCAGCACCGCGTGTAGGGAGCCTCCCGGTAGGACTTCGGCAGGACTTTGGTGTGCCCCGGTACACTCCAACACGCACTGAAACACCCCGACACGCACCGGACGGGGAGCTTTCCGAAGAGGCGAAAGGGCCCCGCATCCACAGGATACGGGGCCCACACGCTACCGAAGCAGCTACCTTCCGACTAACTACTTCTTAACCGGCTACTTCTTAGCCGGGAAGAAATTCAGCGGAGCAACCTCCAGCTCAGGGTAATGACGCTTCTGCCAGCGGCGGTTACGATGCGCATTCACCTCAATCAGCGCGGCACCCAGAGCACCGGCACCCAGAGCCGTCCACAGCAGGTGCGGAAGCACAGTAACGAACTGGTGGTACTCCACCAGAACCGGCACGAACAGCGCCGCGAAGAACACCGCCAACAACGCACCAAAGAGCAGAACACGAGCACGGTTGAACGGACGAGCCACCGCAGCCAAGTTCCACAGACCCATCATCACCAAAGTAATGAACGAAGCCGTCTGAATCTGACGGATATCCTCAACACCCATGCCACGAGCCGTGAACGTCACCGCCAACAGCATCGCAACCACAATAATCGAGTTCGGAACCGTGTAATTCAGCACGCGACGCAAGAAGCCCGGCACGTAACGGCGCGAATTCGGCAACAGAGTCAACGCGAAGGATGACGCACCCACAATCAAGAAGTCAGCAGTCGAGTACTGACGCGGCAAGAACGGGAAGGTCAAACCGAAAATACTGAACAGAACACCCAGAAGAATCGCGAAACCAGTCTTCGTCAAGAACAGGTTCGCCACCATCTCAATGTTCGTAATGACCTGACGGCCCTGCTCCAGCGCAGCCGGCAGAGACGAGAACTTACCGTCCAACAGAACCAGGCGAGAAACAGCCTTCGTCGCTGGAGCGGCGTTACCCATCGCAATACCCAAGCTTGCATGCTTAAGCGCCAAAGCATCGTTAATGCCGTCACCGGTCATCGCCACAACATGGCCGCGCTCCTTCAGAGCAATCACCATGTTCTTCTTCTGCTCGGGCGACACACGACCGAAAATATTGTGAGTAGCCGCAGCCTCAGCGAGCTCCGGACCGTCCTCAGGCAGAGTCGACGCATCAACCGCGCCCGCAGAAGTATCCATACCCGCAGTCTTCGCAGCCGCAGCCACAGTGAACGGGTTATCACCCGAGAAGACCTTCAAAGTTACGCCCTGACGGTGGAAATACTCCACAATCTGAGGCGCATCCGCACGCACATTTTCACGGAAAATCACGAACAGAACCGGGGCAGCATCCGACGGGATCTTCTGAATCGGCTCATCCTTCTCATTGCGAACCACCGCAGAAGCATGCGCCAAAACCATCGTGCGCAGACCCAGCGCCGCCAGCTCAGCGGCACGCTCACGCTCGGCGGTACCCTTCGCGAGAAGCGCCTCCGGAGCACCCAGAAGCCACGCACCCGAATCCTTAAACTCAATCGCACTAAAACGCAGAGCCGAGGAGAACGGCACAATACCGGTCACCGACGCCGAGGAGCCATCCGGGAAACCACCGGTCAGAGCCGCAGCAGTCGGGTTCGCGTTCTCATCGTGACCAAACCACGCCAGCGCCTCATTCCAGCCGGCAGGCAGAGAAGCACGCCAAGAAGCGTGCTCGGCAGAGTCAGCATCCGGGCCCTCGGCCTCAGCAACGGTGTCCAGCGGGCGCACCGAATCAAAAATCACGCCACCCTCAGTCAGGGTGCCGGTCTTATCGAAGCAGACCACATCCACACGAGCCAGAACCTCAACCGCAGGCTGCTCCTGCACCAGGATGTTGTGCTTACGACCCAGCGCCACAGCCGCCGCCGCAAACGCCAGAGTGGTCATCAGCGCCAGACCCTGCGGAATCATCGAAGCAACCGAAGACACCACAGCAATAGAAACCTGCTCCCACAGGTGGTTCTGCTGCACGGTCTCCAGGCCACCAGCCGCCTGAATCTGACCCCACGACACCACAGGAATAATGACCGCAAGACCCACCGTAATCCAGCGGACCACACGGTTCAGCGCATCACGCAGCTCAGACTGAATACGCGAGAACTGGCGCGCCTCATCAGAAATCTTGCTTGCACGAGAATTCGCACCCACATGAGACAGCAGGACGCGGCCGGTACCACCCAGCACACTCGACGCCGACAGCACCATATCGCCGGGGCGCTTAGCAATCGGGTCGTTCTCACCGGTCAGCAAGGACTCATCCAGCTCCAAAGAATCGGAGGTGAGCACAACAGCGTCCGCAGGAACCTGATCGCCGCGCTTGAGGATGACAACGTCGCCCTCAACCAGCTGCTCCATCGGAACCTCAACGCTCTTACCGTCACGCACGGCAGTAGCGGGGGAACGATCCAGCAGGGAGATGCGGTCCAGCTCAAGCTTCGCCTTGTACTCCTGCACAAAACCGATTACCACGTTAGCAATCACGGCTCCCAGGAAGAGCAAATCAGCCCAACGCTGGTACATAATCACCACAGCGCCACAGGCACCCAACACAAAGTTGAAGACCGTGAACAGGTGCGCACGCATAATGCTCCACAGCGTGCGAGAAGACTTATTGTTCTGGGTATTGACCCTACCCTCAGCAGTCAGGCGAGCAACATCATCGCTGCTCAAACCGTGCTGGGCAATATCGAAAGATCCGCTATGCGGTGTTTCAGAATATTCGGGAATGTAGCCGGCAACGGCAGACGTCGCCGTTTTCTGCTGAGGATCCATGCAGGGGTCTCTTTCTCGAATGGATGGAATACTGAACTGAATAGAGTTCAGTATTGCGGACACTACCTTTCAGTGTATCCGTGCAGAAGGGGATAAAGATAATCTCCGCCCTGGAATGAGCCGATATTTCAGCCATTCCAGAGCGGAGATTTAATATATGCGAATACTGGCATATTTTGAGGTGGAAAGTGTATGCGGGACGGTTCGCTAACACCCCCTAGAATCAGCGCGCCAGTAGATCAGCGCGCTGGCATATCAGCGCTTGGGCAGAATCAACAAACGATTCGTCACCGGATGCCTCAACACCTCAATCGGATGCTGATACACCTCAGACAACAACTCCGCTGAACACACCTGCTCAGGGGTACCCGAAGCAACCACCTCGCCACCACGCAACAACACCATACGGTCAGAATACGCAGCCGCCACATCCAGATCATGAAGCACCGTCAGCACCGCAGCACCCTCAGCAGCCAACTCACGGCTCACCCGCAAGGTCTGCTCCTGATGCGTAATGTCCAGCGCCGCAGTCGGCTCATCCAAAAGAATCAGCGGAGTTTGCTGAGCAAACACACGCGCCAAATGCGCACGACCACTCTCACCACCGGACAGAGTCGTAATATCGCGATCAGACAAATGAGTCACCGACGTACGCTCCATCATCGAAGCAACCACGGCATCATCCTCTTCAGCACGCTCCGTACCCTTCCACGGGGTACGGCCCATCTGAACCACCTCGTGCACCGTATACGAAAACGCCACATTCAACTTCTGCAGCAGCATCGCACGCTGACGCGCCATCTGACGGGCAGGAATCGAACCCAGAGGGGTGCCATCCAACAGAATCTCACCGCTACTGGGCGCAATATCACCAGCAATCACACCCAACAGAGTCGACTTACCGGCACCATTGGGGCCAATCAGCGACACAACCTCGCCCGCAGCAACAGACAGAGACACATCATTCAAAATCTGACGCCCACCAGCGTTAAAACACACACCGGACAGGCTCAACAACTCACTCACGAAGCACCTCCGCCCTGGCCCAGGGAACGACGCAACAACACGAAGAACGTCGGGCCGCCCACCAAAGCCGTAAAAATACCAATCGGCAAATCAGCAAAAGGAACCAGCGTACGCGCACCCAAATCAGACAGCGCAATCAACAGGGCGCCACCCAATGCTGAAGCCGGCAACAACACACGATTCGACGGACCCAAAATCATGCGCAACAGGTGAGGAATAATCAGACCAATAAACGCGATAATGCCCGCATACGCCACCGCAGCACCCGTCAACAAAGCCGTCGCCGCAATAGACACCGCACGCAGACGCTCCACGTTCACGCCCGAATGCTGCGCCGCACGCTCACCCAACGCCAGAACATCCAGCGAAGAAGCCATCACAAAACACGCCACCAAGCCGATCAGAATAACCGGCCACACGCTCGCCACAGCCTTCCATGTGGAACCGTTCAGCGAACCCATCTGCCAGAACACAATCTGATCGCGGCTCGTCGTATCAGCAATAAACATGAGGAACGCAATAATCGCATTCGCCACCGCGGTCACCGCAATACCCGTCAAAATCATCGACAGAACCTTCGCGCGACCCGAAGAACGCGACAGGAAATACACCAGCGCAGTAGCCGCCAACGCACCCACAAACGCGAATGCAGGAGTCGTGAAAATACCGAAGAACTGCAGGTTCAACACAATCGACAAACACGCGCCAACCGCCGCACCCGAGGAAACACCAATCACGCCCGGCTCAGCCAACGGGTTACCAAACACCGACTGCATCACCGCGCCGGAAGTACCCAAAGCGGCACCCACCAGCACGCCCAACAGCACACGCGGGAAACGGATATTCCACAGGGTGCTATCCGCCAGCTGCATCGCCGGGTTCTCCGGTGCAAGCCCCAGACGGCGGCCCACAGAAGCAACCACCTGATCAACTGGGATATTGTACTGACCCAAACCCGCAGATAGCACCATCACAGCGCACAGCGCCACCGCCAAAAATGTAAACGTCAGACCGGCACGACGCCGGCGCGAAGCACGATAATCCCGTGCACTCGCCGCACTCTTCACCGCAGCCACTACTGGGCTCCCGCAGGAGTCGAGTACGCAGCCTTAGCCAGCGAGAGCAAAACCGCCGGAGTATTCGGGCCATAGGACAGAATCTGGCCGTCACCCATATCGATAATGCGCTTATTCTTACCGGCATTCGTTTCACCCACACCCGGGCGAGCCAAGAAACCGTCCAAACCACCGGTGGACTTAATGCCGCCGCTCATGGTCAGAATGACGTCCGGGTTCAGCTTCACCAGCGCCTCACTGGTTGCCGGAATAATATTCGTCGCGTTCTGCTCAGACGCCACATCCTTGCCGCCAATAGCCTGGATCAAATCATCAGCGCCCGAACCCTTACCGAGCACAAAGAACACGCCAGCGGTACCGCGCACGTACAGGAACGCGAACGACACCTGCTGCGCGCCCTTCGGGGCAACATCCTTGAGTACCTGCAGGGCATAATCCAGGTCCTTCTGCACGCGGGCAGCAACCTGCTCGCCCGCCTCCGGAACACCCAGCGCCTGCGCAACAGCCTTGAGCTGCGGAATGATCTTATCCATACGACGCTCATAATCGAAGGCAACGACGGTCACACCCGCAGCGCGCAGCTGGTCCACAATCTCAATCGGGCCGTTGCTCTTATCCCACAGCACCAGGTCCGGGGAGGTCGCCAGAATCGCCTCAGCGTTCAGGTCGTGACCGTTCTGGGTCACCAGCGGCAGATGAGCCAGCGACTGCTCGGTCGAGGAGGTGACACGACCGACCAGACGACCACCCAGACCCAGTGCAATCATCTGCTGAGCCAGAGTGCCGTACAGGTCCAGCGCCAGCACACGGTCAGCGGACTTAACGGTCACCTCGGTGCCGTTGAAATCCTTGAACGTCACCGGGAAAGCCGGAGTGGGGGTATCGACCATCGGCTGAATTTCGGGGGTATCCGCGGCGCTGTTGGGGCCGCGCAGAGCCTTCTGATTAGGGGCAATAGAAGAACGCAGCTGATCCGCCAGGTTCTCCAAAACGGTGCGGGTGCTCTGCTCATCAACCACAGCCTGCGAAGTACTTGAAGAAGTAGCCGGGTTCTGAGTACCCACACCGCAAGAGCTCAGCAGGAACGCGGAAGTGATGGAGAACGCCGCATACTTCATTGCATCGCGGCGGTTCAGGGCAGAAGAAGAAAGAGAAGAAAACATCGTCGTCTCACAGAGAAAAAGGGAGCTAGAAAAACTGGGGTAGGCGCCGGGGTAAAACCTGGCACCTGAAGCGGGGGCGCAGTGAAAATCTGCACCCCCGCACGGGCCGTGTCGGCTCACCGGTGAACCTCATAGTTGAGTCTCACGGGCGAACCGACAGTGTGGGCATCCTCGTGAGGTGCCGTTATGCCTTCTTGCGGCGGCGAGTGTACACGACGGTACCCGCACCGGCTGCAACAGCGATGAAACCTGCAACCAGGGTGCCCTCAACACCGGACGCACCGGTGGAAGCCAAAGGCTTGCCGGTGACCGGGTCACAACCCTTACCCTCGTAGACGGTCTCGGTCACGGTCTTGGTGGTGGTCTTCGCGCCGTTGATCGCCGCGGAGAAGCTCAGCGGAGCCATGTCCTTACCGGCCTCGTAGAAGCCAGCGAACGCCTTCGCGCCCTCAGCGGTCAGGGTGGTTGCCGCACCGTTGACGCTCACAGCGTCAGCGGAGCTCTGCAGGCCCGAAAGGTCCACCTTCAGCAGCGCGACCTCACCGTAGTTAGTTGCCTTGCCGGAGGGGTCATTGCTGGTCATGGTCGCGTAGAGAGTACCGGAATTGCCGTTAATCTCAAGGCGCGGGTTCGCAATGGTGGTGTCCAGAATGCCGTGGTGACCGGTGAAACGAACCGAACCGCTGAAGGAGATAGAACCCTTACCACCCTTGAAGGTGCCGGTGCCGTTAGACCAGTTGAACGCATCCGAAGAGTAGGAGGTGCCGTTCAGCTCCCAGCTACCGTTCGCGATGCCGCCGCGCACGTAGTTGCGGAAGGAATCACGCACGCCCCAGCCAAGGTTTGCGCTCTTAATGGTGCCGTCGGATGCGCCCTGCTCCTGCACCTCGCGGGTGCGGGTGACGGGTACGCAGACCGGCTGTGCCGGGTTGTTGCTGACAGAACCGTTCGAGGAAGAACCGCCGTTAGAAACGCTGCCGGAGGTGCCTGCCGAACCGTTAGCGCCGGAGTTGCCGGAGGAGCTTGAGGAGCCGTTATCGGAAGAGCCGTTCTCAGACCCCTTGTTATCGGAAGCGCTGCTCTCCGAGGACTTGTTCTCAGAGATGCGGGGAACCTCAACGGTGTTCTCCGCGGTCTGCTCGCTGAGCTTTACGGAGAAGCTCAGCGGTGCCATGGCGTTGTCAGCACCGCGGTACTGGCCCGCGAAGAGCACAGTGGAACCTTCATCGGTGAGAGTGACTGCCGCGTTCTGTGCCGAGAAGACGCCGTCCTTCACGCTCGCGCCGGAGAGGTCCACCTCAGCGAACGCCAGGCCGGTCTTAGAAACGGACTTGCCGTCGCGGGTCAGTGCGTCCACGTCAGCGACCAGGGTGCCCTTGCCGTTGACGACGACCAGGCGCATGTTCTTGATGGTGCTCTTGAGCTGACCGTTGTGGCCGGTGAACTCTGCGGTGCCCGCAAAGTTGATCTGACCGGTCTTCGTCTCGGGGTTGTACACGCCGGATGCCTGAGTGTACTTGAAGCCGCCAGCCGGGGTCTTCTCCATACCCTCAACGTTCACGGAGCCGTGCGCGAAGCCCGTCAGGTACTTAAGGAAGGACTCACGGATATCCCAGCTGAGGGTGCCGGACTCGACGACGTTGCCGGTGACCTTCTCGTCACGCTTGGGCTCGGTGGTTGCGGCGGGGGAGGAAGGCGCCGCGGAGGTGGGCTCTGCAGGCTTGGGCGCTGCAGAAGTCGGGTCGGCGGGCTTGGGTGCCTCGCTGGTCGGTGCGGAGGAGGGTGCTACAGTCGGCGCTGCGGTCGGCTCGTTGCTGGGCTCAGGGCTCGGCGCGGGTGCTTCCTTGGTCACGATGGTTGCGGAGAAGCTGATCGCATCCAGCTCCTGACCTGCCTTGTAGAAGCCCGCAAAGGCGCCGGTTGCCTCTTCGGAAAGCTTGACTCGGGTGCCGTTTTCCTCGTCAACGCTGGGCAGGGTGATGGTGTTACCCTCAACCTTCAGACCGGAGGCGTTGAAAGTGCCAATGGTCATGTTCTTGGTCTCGACCAGGTCGTTCGGGGTGGTGTTGCCGTTGTAGGGGCGCGACTGAACGTTGGCGCGCACGGTGCCCACACCGTCCTTAATGGTGACGGAGAGGTCGGAGATGATGACTTCCAGCAGGCCGTGGTGTGCGGTGTAGTGAATCGAGGAGCCGGTGAAGGTGACGGAGTATTCGCCGTTGGCTACGGTGCCTTCGGCGGAGGTGAAGTGGTAGGAGCCGTCTTCGTTGGTGGTGACGCCGGTCAGTTTCTGGGAGCCCTGGGAGAAGGGACCGTTGATGTAGGAGCGGAAGGACTTCTTCAGGCCCCAGTTGACGGTGACGTCCTGCAGGCTCTGCTCTGAGGCTGCGGTTACCTCACCGGCACTGATGTGGGAGTTGGTTTCAGCTGCGAAGGCCGCGGGTACGCCGGCGACGCCGCTGAGACCGATGGTTGCTGAAGCCAAGAACGCCCAAGTGCGCTTGGTGAGAGAGGGGGTAGACATTCGGTGTCTCCTTGAATTTTGTGATTGTGGTGTTCGTATCAAGTCTAGCCTTATTAGCTTATGTTTGTGTAACTTAATGCCTAGGGTGACTTGTGCATGAGGTATACCTTAGCAAAAGTTTTTGAAAACTATTGCCAAAATCGGTTTTTGGTGACAATATGTCATTGTCAGGTTTTAGTGACATCGTGTCACTAAAACATTTATTGTTCACCCACAAGCCACTTTAGGAGCTCACAATGACCGTGACCGCCCCCGAAACCACCCAGGAACGCTTCTCCGCACGCCTGAAGGAAAGCACCAAGCACGTCCACGACAACGCCGAACACTCCACCTTCATGGAAGACCTCATGGGCGGCTCCCTCAACACCGAGGCATACCTGCGCCTCATCAACCAGTACGTGCACATCTACGAAGCACTCGAAGCAGTCTCTGCACACTACCGCGCAGAACCCAACCCCATCACCGAACCCTTCACCCATCCCGGTCTCGACCGCGCAGAATACATCCGCGCAGACATCCGCGCACTCGGCCAGGACGGCGGCATCGACGCGCCCCTGCCCGCAACCGCAGAATACGTAGAGCGCATCCGCGCCACCGTCAACTCCCCCGAACGCTACCTCGCACACCACTACCTGCGCTACCTCGGCGACCTCTCCGGTGGCCAGGCAGTCGCAGCACTGGTCAGCCGCCACTACGGCATCCCCGCCGAAGCACTGAGCATGTACCGCTTCACCGAACTGCCCAAGCCCAAGGTCTTCAAGGACGGCTACCGCGAACTGCTCGACAACGCACCCATGACCGACGAACAGCGCGAAGCCCTCATCGACGAATGCATCGAAGGCTTCCGCATCAACGCCTCCCTGTTCGCGCAGCTGGGCCGCAAGGTCGCCGAGGCATAAACCTGAACGCCTCAACGCTCATCGGCTCAACACTCAACGGCTAAACGCCCAACGTACAAGTTCGCGGGCACAAACCTGCGGGCATAACGAAAGGGGCGGATGCTTTCACAAGCATCCGCCCCCTTTCGGCGTTTGTCTCAAACTAGTCGAAGACTAGCCCTTCGCAACCTCACCGAAGTAAGAAGCGAGAGTACCCTCGTGAGCCGCACGCAGCTCATGCAGGTCAATAGAAACCTCATCCTGGAAGTCCAGAGCGTTCGACTTAGCATCCACCACACCAATACGTGCGAAGGGGAACTGGCGAGCGGTGCACATATCCTTGAAGCGCACCTCCTCAGAACGCGGAACCGAAACCACAACGCGGCCCAGGGACTCCGAGAACAGCAGGGTGAACAGGTCCAGGCCGTCACGCTCAGCAACCTCACCCAGACCAATGCGGGCACCGGTGTTGAAACGCAGGCAAGCCTCCGACAGAGCCGCTGCCAGACCACCAGCAGACACGTCATGAGCGGCATCAATCATGCCGTCACGAGACATGTTCACCAGCATGTCACCCAGCTGACGCTCCAGAGCCAGATCAACCTTCGGCGGCTGACCGCCCAGGTGACCCTTGAAGCGAGCCCACTCGGAGCCGTCCAGCTCATCACGGGTGGTGCCCAGCAGGTAGATCGCCTGACCGTCATGCTCAGGAGCCCAACCCGAAGGGGTGCGGCGGGTGACGTCATCCATCACGCCCATCATCGCCACCACGGGGGTCGGGTTAATAGCCTTGCCACCGGTCTGGTTGTACAGGGACACGTTACCGCCGGTCACCGGAACACCCAGCTCCATGCAGCCATCAGCCAGGCCGCGAACAGCCTCAGCGAACTGCCACATGACGTCCGGATCTTCGGGAGAACCGAAGTTCAGGCAGTCAGACACAGCCACGGGGCGTGCACCAACGGTCGCAACGTTACGGTACGCCTCAGCCAAGGACGCGCGAGCACCCTCGTACGGATCCAGGTAGGTGAAACGCGGGGAGGCGTCGGTCGCCAGAGCAACACCGAGGTTGGTGTTCTCGTCCACGCGCACCACGCCGCCGTCGTCCGGCATGGACAGGGCGGTGTTGCCCTGAACGTAGCGGTCGTACTGGTTGGTGATCCAGGACTTGGAGCACATGTTCGGGGACGCCATGAACGCCTTGATTGCCTCGCCCAGCTCCTTACCGCGCGGGCGGGAATCGTCAGCAGCCGAACCGGTGAAGTGGTTAGCCTGAACGTCATCCTGCCACTCGGGGCGTGCGTAAGGACGTTCGTAGGTCGGGCCGTCGTGTGCAACGGTGCGGGGGTCAACATCCACGATGACCTCGCCGTCCCACTCAATGACCAGGCGGCCAGAGTTGGTGACCTCACCGAGGAAGGAGTACTCCACGCCCCACTTGTTCATGATCGCTTCGAAGCGCTCCACGTTCTCGGGGGAGACAACAGCCATCATGCGTTCCTGAGACTCAGACATCAGAATCTCGCCCGGGGTCAGGGTGGGGTCACGCAGCAGAACCTTAGTCAGGTCCACGTGCATGCCGCCCTCACCGTTAGAAGCCAGCTCGCTGGTTGCGCAGGAAATACCCGCAGCACCCAGGTCCTGAATACCCTCAACCACGGAGCCCTTGAACAGCTCCAGGCAGCACTCAATCAGAACCTTCTCAGCGAAGGGGTCGCCCACCTGAACGGCAGGACGCTTCGAGGGCTTGGTGTCATCGAAAGACTCCGACGCCAGCACCGACGCACCGCCGATGCCGTCGCCACCGGTGCGCGCACCGAACAGAACAACCTTGTTGCCCACGCCCGATGCGTTCGCCAGGCGGATGTCCTCGTGGCGCATAATGCCCACAGCCAGTGCGTTGACCAGCGGGTTAGCCTGGTAGCAGGAATCGAACTCAACCTCGCCGCCGATGTTCGGCAGGCCCAGGGAGTTACCGTAACCACCAATACCGGCAACCACGCCGCCAATAACGCGGGCGGTGTCCGGGTGATCAATCGCGCCGAAACGCAGCGGATCCATCACAGCAATCGGGCGTGCACCCATGGAAATAATGTCACGCACAATACCGCCCACACCGGTCGCAGCACCCTGGTAGGGCTCCACGTACGAGGGGTGGTTGTGGGACTCAATCTTGAAAGTAACAGCCCAGCCGTCACCAATATCGGTCACACCGGCGTTCTCACCGATACCGACCATCAGGTCCTTCTTCATCTCATCGGTGACCTTCGCACCGAACTGCTTCAGATGAACCTTAGAAGACTTGTAGGAGCAGTGCTCGGACCACATGACCGAGTACATTGCCAGCTCAGCCGCGGTAGGACGGCGACCAAGAATCTCCTTAATATCCTCGAACTCGTTCTCCTTCAGGCCCAGCTCAGCCCAGGGGAGTTCGGTGTCCGGGGTTGCCGCCGCGTGCTCGACGGTGTCGAGGTTAAACTGCTTTTCGCTCATAACTTCTTAGAATCCTTGTCGTGCGTTAGCGGGCGTTAATCAGGTTGGCAAGAACGGAGGTGAACACGCCGAGACCATCGGCGCCACCGCGCAGAGAAACCTCACCAAAACCAGAAGAGGAAGGACCGAAGCCAGGCTCCACAGCGTGCTCCGGGTGCGGCATCAGACCGACCACGTTACCGCGCTCATTGCTGATACCAGCAATGTCGTTACGGGAACCGTTCGGGTTGAAACCAACGTAGCGGAACACCACGCGACCCTCAGCCTCCAGCGCCTCCAGAGTCTTCTGGTCAGCAACATACTGACCGTCCTGGTTCTTCAGAGGGACAACAATCTCCTGGCCAGCAGCATAGTTGCTCGTCCAGGAGGTGGAGTTATTCTCAATGCGCAGAATCTGGTCACGGCAAATGAACTTGCGGTGATCGTTCTTAATCATCGAACCGGGCAGCAGGTGAGACTCAGTCAGAATCTGGAAACCATTGCAAATACCCAGAACAGGCAGGGGAGCGGAACCGGAGGTACCAGCAGCGTTAGCGGCATCAATCACCGAACGCATCACAGGAGCCTTCGCAGCAATAGCGCCAGCACGCAGGTAGTCACCGTAGGAGAAACCGCCAGGAATAATGACGGCATCAACGTTCTTCAAATCAGCGTCGTCGTGCCACAGCTCAACGACGGTACCGCCAGCCAGACGGACAGCACGTGCAGCGTCACGGTCATCCAGAGTGCCGGGGAAAGTCACCACGCCAACGCGTGCATCAGCGAAAGCGGGGTTCGGGGAATAGCTAGAGAAGTCGCCAACCAGGGGGACTTCAGTAGGTGCGAGGGACTCTGCCATAGGTATTAGTCCTCCAGAACCGAAACGTTCACAACATCTTCGATGACGGGGTTCGAGAGCAGCTCTTCAGCAGCCTTGCGGGCAGCTGCGAGGTGCTCCTCGGTTGCCTCACCCTCGACGGTCAGCTCGAAGCGCTTACCCTGGCGAACATCAACGAAGGAATCAACGCCGATACGGGGCAGCTCGTGAGAAATAGCCTTACCCTGCGGGTCAAGAATTTCGGGCTTGAGCATAACATCAACAACAATACGGGCCATGTGTGGGCACTCCTTGGGTGCGTGGGTTCTGTATGAGCCGTATCTCATCTTACCGTACTAACGACCGTAACGGGGGTATGTGTTCGGTTGGTGGATACCCTAAGAGGCTCGAATCACGTCTTTTACGCCTCGAGGGGTGGAAGATAGCGCTCGCACACCCGCAGCAGACGCTCACGCAGCTCAATCGAACGCTCCGACAGCTCACGCTGAATCCGCACGTACTCAGCCTTACCCTCGGTCGTCTCCACCGGAATCGGCTCATACCCCCAGTCACGAATATCGTAGGGGGCGGCGCGCATATCCAGTTCGCGCGCATCCCACGCCAGGTCGAAACAATCCATGACCAGGGTCGAATCAACCAGCGGCAACAGCTTATACGCCCACTTGTACACGTCCATGTTCGCGTGCAGGCACGCCGGCTGCTCCAGGATGCGCTGGGACTCGCGGGTCGGCTGCAGCTCGTTCATCGGCGCCGCCTGCGGCATGAAGAAACGGAACGCGTCAAAATGCGAGCAGCGGATGCGGTGCTCCTCCACCACACGGTCCGTGCCCTCCGCACCCAGGCGCAGCTGCAGGTAGTCGTGGCGGATATTGTTCTCCACCGACTTGTACGCCATCGCCCACTCGTGCATGCCGAAGCAACCGAACTGACCCTTCTTCGCGGCGGTGTTGCGCAGAATCTCGTGGGTAAAGGCGAGGGCGGTAGCGCGGCGCTCCACAAAATCGGTGACGTCCACGGTGACGGCGGAGGCGGCATCCGCCTGGGCGCGCGCCACCTGCAGGGTACAGCCGGCGTCAAGGAGTTCCTGCTCGGTTGCGGGCCGGTAAAAACGCCAGGAGGCGCGTTCGGGTGCATCCAGCAGGATGATGCCGGCGCCGGGGTGCCAGCGCTTAAACTGGCCGGGTTTGAGCGTGTAGTAGGTGAAGAGGAAGTCCTCCACGGGGTGCACTTCGTGGCGGGCGCGACGCTGCGCAAAGGGGTCGGCGTAGCGGCCGGCACGCGCCTCATGCGCTGCCTGGGCGGCACGCCATTCGCGGGCATTCATCACCTGGGAAAATACAACACTACTCATGCTTCTAGCCTAAACGATGCTGTGACAAGGTAGTGGACGTAGCAATGTCTATCTAGTTACTAGAAGACCGGGCTTTAAACTCACGTTCAAAATCGACAAACTGTGGGCTATTAATCACTGCAGTCCGAAGATAGCGGGCAAATTGACCCGCTCCTGCTCGTTCAAGTGCGCGAGGAATATCAGTCTCCGTGAATCCCTTAGAGTGAGCATAAGATTCCTGGAAAAGATAGACCTCCGCAAATAAGGAGGGATGAGCGTATTCGGTGAATTGCATCAGAAAATCATCCGCGCTGAGTGTCTCATAATTTTGAATATTCTGAGCTTCTTCCGTGGAAGCATAATCGAGCAGTTTGCGGTCATCGGTGACTAATGCGTGCATGCCGCCGTGTTGGGCAGCAGCATGCACATGAAGATCGTTTATATCGGGAAAGCCAGCAACTGGTTCAACAGGGAAACCTGCGATTAGGGACTTGCAGGATGTCAGGATTTGTTGTTTCCATTTCTCAATTTTTGCATCATGAATCATCGGGTCCTTTCGGCGTGTGTGGTATCCAAACTCATCCATGATTCCGGTGGATACGTATGGAGCGAAAAATCTGTAGTCACTCTCCTTTGTCAAAAGGAGAATCCAATCGCGAAGAGTCTTAGACATCAGAATGTTCGTATCCAGTAGGACAGATTCAGCATCTGATAATGTACTCTCTTTTACCACGCAGGTCCTCCGATAATGTCGTTGAGATTGTTCTCTTCCTCAAATTTCCAAAGATCTTTGAGAGCTTGTTCCTTTTGAGCGATGGTCTTCTCCAAAAGGGTCTTGCGGAAAACTTCTGCGTCCCCGGTGCGGATGCGGAAATGGCTTCCTACTTTGAACGCGGGGAGCTCGCCGGAACGAATAGCCTTCATAAGGGTCGGGCGTGAGATGCCAATGCGACGAGCTGCCATAGTAGTGGTCAAGTACTGTGGGCTGGCCTGAATCTCGATGCGCTGGCCCTGCGCCAAAGCGTGCAAAACCTGTTGAATAACTTGGCTAAGTGCATCACCAATTTCCTGGCTTTCATTCCCCGAAACGGTCAGGGTAACGGCAGTTTCGTTTGAGTCCCCGAGTAGCTTTTTTGCTTCGGTTTGAGCTTGATTAAGGGTTTCCTCCTGCAGGAGTTGGGTGTTGGGCATCTTTGTTCCTTCCTTGTATTACTGGATTGCATTTGGTGCTTAGCTCAAGTAAGTTAGAACCTCGCAAAATGTAGTCCAGTAGCTATAACTCTACCTTGTATCTGAAATAACTGTAAAGTGTTTCAGTTATTTCACCTATAGGTAGACAAAGGGGAGGGGTGGTGCCGGAGCAAACCAGCACCGCCCCTCCCGAAGCGTACAGCCCACAAACGAGCTAAACCTTAGCGGCCAGTACCACCGTAAACAGTAGCCTCGCCCTCAGCGTCCAGACCGAACGCAGTGTGCACCGCGCGAACAGCCTCATCCAGCTTGCTCAGCTCAGTAATCACCGAAATACGGATCTCAGAAGTCGAAATCATGTCAATGTTCACGCCAGCGTTAGACAGGGCCTCAAAGAAAGTGAACGAAACACCCGTGTTAGTCTTCATGCCCGCGCCAACCAGCGACAGCTTACCAACCGACTCGTTGTAAATGACCTCTTCAAAGCCCAGCTCAGCCTTAGCAGCCTCCAGCGCCTCCAGCGCGGTGGGGCCCTGATCCTGATCCAGGGTGAAGGAAATATCGGTCACACCGGGGCGGTCAGTCGGCACGTTCTGAACAATCATGTCCAGGTTAACCTTCGCCTCGTTAATCAGGCCGAACACCTTAGCTGCTGAACCGGGAACATCCGGAACACCAACAACAGTAATCTTTGCGCGGGTGCGATCGTGCGCGACACCAGAAATCAGGGGCTGCTCCAAGGGAATCTCCTTCAGATGGGTGGGGGTCAGTTCCGCGGACTCCTCCGGAACCACAATAGTGCCTTCAAGGTTAGAGAACGAAGAACGCACGTGAAGCTTCAAATTAAAACGACGAGCATACTCAACACTGCGCAGGTGCAGAATCTTCGCACCGTTAGCCGCCATCTCCAGCATCTCTTCACTGGTGATGGTGTCCAGCTTATGCGCGGTCGGCACGATGCGCGGGTCGGCAGTGAACACGCCGTCAACATCCGAGTAAATCTCGCACACATCAGCGTTCAGAGCAGCAGCCAGAGCAACAGCAGTCGTATCAGAACCGCCGCGGCCCAGAGTCGTAATATCGCCGCTCTGACGGTTCATACCCTGGAAACCAGCAACAATCGCAATGTTGCCAGCCTCAATCGACTCACGGATACGATCCGGGTTGACCTCAACCAGACGTGCAGAACCGTGCACGCCGTCAGTAATCATGCCAGCCTGAGAACCAGTGAAAGACTGGGCCTTAGCACCCAGGTCGTTAATAGCCATCGACAGGATGGCAGTCGAAATGCGTTCACCGGCAGTCAGCAGCATGTCCAGCTCACGAGAAGGAGTGACATTGCTGGTGACCTCTGCGGCAAGGTCGAGCAGCTCATCGGTAGTGTCACCCATAGCGGACACCACGACGACCACATCGTTACCTGCCTTCTGAGTGTCCACGACGCGGCGGGCAACGCGCTTGACGCCCTCCGCATCCGCTACGGAGGAACCGCCGAACTTTTGGACGATCAGGCTCATTGATATCTCCAGGTCAGTTACTTGTGTGCTGCCGGCAGACACCGGCTCCTCATTTATAGTAGACGGCGTTCAGCACAAGCGGCTAACTGGGTGCCCGTGTGTATTGCCTCGTGAAATATTACGTAGTGTTACAGGGCGGTGATGCGGGGTGGGCATGCGAGTACAGCACGCCCGCAGAGGCAAGTTTTTAGGTCCACGGGTTCACGTACGTGACACCCGGCAGCGGCGGAACATCCGGCTTCGGGGTGCGCAACGGGGCGTTCTGGATCGAGCGGATCTTCTCCTCATAGTCGGGGGTGCGGAACACCTCCGGCGCATCTTCTGACTGCTCGGCTACGGGTGCTTCAGCGGATTCGGAGGCGGCGCTCGCCGGCGTGCCCTCAACTGGGGTGCCCTCGCCGGAGTCTTCGCCCAGGTCAGGGGTGGGTTCTGCGGTGGTTTTAGCCTCAGCAGAATCGGTGGGTGAGACCTCACGGCGGGATTCTTCCTCGCCGGACTCCTCAGCCTCCTGCAGAACCTGCTCAATCAGTTGCTCATCCACCGTACCTTGCACGCCGGCGGGCGCCTCCGCGCGGGAACGGGCAGAATCCTCAGAATCCAGGTCATCAAACATGCTCGAATTCCAGCGGCGACGATTCTGCTTCGCCTCCTGAGCCTGAACCTGAGCCGCCTGCTCACGCTCCTGCTCCTCCTCACGGTTCACGCGCTCAAAATCCTCGGCGGCAGTATGAGCCACCGCGGTACCCTCGCTAATGACGCGGCGGCCCTCCAACGCGCGGCCCAGGGTAATCTCGTCCGCGTACTCCAGATCGCCACCGACCGGCAGACCCGACGCCAGACGCGACAGACGCACACCCAGCGGCACGAGCATGCGCGAGAGATAGGTTGCGGTCGCCTCACCCTCAAGGTTCGGGTCCATCGCCAGAATAATCTCCTGGATGCGCTCATCCGCCAGGCGGGACACCAACTCACGGATACGCAGCTGCTCCGGACCCACACCAGCCAGCGGGTTAATAGCGCCGCCGAGCACATGGTAGCGGCCGGTAAAGGAACGGGTGCGCTCAATCGCCACCACGTCCTTCGACTCTTCGACCACACACAGCACGGACGGGTCGCGGCGCTCATCACGACAGATCGTGCACAGCTTCGTCTCGGAGACGTTACCGCACTCCTCGCAGAAGCTCACGCTGGTCTTCACCGTGGAAATGGCGTTGGCTAGGCGCGCCATATCTGCCGCATCCGCATTCAGAATGTGAAAAGCGATGCGCTGAGCCGACTTGGGGCCCACGCCCGGCAGGCGGCCGAGCTCGTCAATGAGGTTTTGAACTGCTCCCTCGTACATGGCTTCTCCTTACAAATGCGGTGTGTTGTGCTGGTGTGCTGCTCTTGGGCGACGTTATGAGTATGCACCCAACCCCTGACAGTTTAGGGGCGTTTCGCGTAGCGAGTATGCGGCTGGAATGAGTGCGCCCGCCATCGGTGCGATGGCGGGCGCGGCACCTACGACCCCGGGTTAGGGCTGGTGCAGGGGGCGTTCGTCAATGACGGTGCCACCAATAATTTTTTCGATAGCGCGCAGACCGATGAAGGTGCTGTTTTCGACCTTCTCATCATCCTCAGAGACGTAGTCTTCATCGGATGCGGCGCGTGCCTGGCGAGCCGGTGCCTCCGGTGCGGTAGGAGCCGGTGCGGCAGGTGCGTTAGAAGCCGGCGTTGCGGGCTTCTCATCGCTTGCCGGGGCGTTATCGGCCGCAGCCGCCTGCGGTGCCTCTGCCAACGGACCTGCAGGTTCAACCGGGTGTGCCGAATCCTGCGGTGCTGCCTGCGGGGAAGCCGCCAACGGACCCGCCGCCAGGGGGCCTGCCGGGGCAACCGGAGCAGCAAGCGGCCCAGCCGGTGCTACAGGCTCAGCAGGTATTGCGGGTGCCTCAACCGGTTCAGCGTAGGGAGGCTCATCATCAAAAGGGGGCTCCTCCTCATACGGAGGTTCCTCCACGTGAGGGGGCTCCTGCGAGAACGGGGGTTCCTGTGCTTGCTGGGATTCAGCAGCGCTCTCCTGCTGCGGAACTCCGCTACCGGAGGCGGCAAAGGAATCACGCTCACCAAAACCGCCCACGGGAGTGACCGGAACCTGCTGAGGAAGCGGGGGCTCAGGTGCAAGCGGACCAGCCGGTGCCTGCGGTGCAGCCTGATGAGGTGCCTCCTCGGGGGCGCTCTGCGGAATCGGGGCAACCTCCCACGCGCCCAGGGGCGCATCCACGCTCGTAGACTCGGGGGTGTTTGCGCCGGTCAGCGGCTGACCGTGGCGACGCCACGCATCCTCGCCGCCGCGCGGACCATCAGCCAGTGGCGCCGGCTGAGCGGGCTGCGGGGGAGTCTGCTGAACGGGCTGCTGAGACGCCTGCGGGGCAGCCGCCGCCGGAACTGCAGGTTGCGCTGCGGGAGCACTGGGCGCTGCGGGCTGAGCAACAGCGGTAGGCTGCGCGGCGGGCGTAACCTGCTCACCGGGCTTCGCCACCTGAGCGTGAATGGTCACCTGACGGCGCAGGAACTCACTCACGCGGGCGGTCAACTCGGGCACAAAACCCTTGACCGCGCGTAGGGTCGCAATATCGGCGCTCACGTACAGGGCCGCGCCGTCCATGCGGGCGGGACGCACTTTCATCAGCTGTTCCGCCGCACCCGGAACGCTCATTCGGTTAAGAATGGCACGCCAATTACCCTGAACCGCCGCCAGCGGATCGTTCGGGTTAAGCTTCAAAGGCGCGGAGGGGGTACCCGCCGCCGCAGCATCAGCGGCAGGAGCAGCCGGGGCATTCGGCGCCGCCGGAGCAAGGGGTGCCGCCGGGGCGTTACCCGCCAGGGGAGCGCCAGCCGCAGGCGTCTGCGCGGTCGGTGCTAGAGGTGCACCGCTAAGGGGCGCGCCCGCCAGCGGGGGAGCACCCGCGCTAGCCTGCTGGGGAGCTGCTTGCTGAGGGGCTGCCTGCTGAGAAGTAGGCTGCTGCGCGGGCTGAGCCGCCTCCTGAGCTGCTTCCTGAACCGGGGCACTAGGAGTCTGCGTATTAGGAGCCTGAGCCTTAGGCATCAGGCCAGCCGCCGCCATACCCGCCGCACGAGCAGCAGACATGCCACCCTGCGCCGGAACCGAACTGGCAACACCAGAAGCCACGCGACGCTCCAAAACCTGCAGACGAGAAGCCAACGCCGCAACCTCAGCGCCACCGGCAGAACCCTCCACCGCAGGCAGAAGCAGACGAGCACACAGCAACTCCAGCTGAAGCTGCGGATTCGCCGCACCCGTCATACCATTCAAAGTCTCATTCGCCGTACCCGCAGCAACCGTCAGCTCACGCTCACCCAGGGCCTGGGCCTGCTGAGCCAAACGCTCCAACTGATCCTGCGGAACACCCTGCAAAATCTGACCGGCAGCCTGCGGAACAGCCTTCACCACAATCAAATCACGCAGACGCTCCAGCAGATCCTCCACAAAACGGCGAGGATCCTGACCGGTCGCCACCACACGAGAAACCGCACCAAAGAGAGTCGGCGCATCCTTCGTACCCAACGCCTCAATGACCTCATCCAGAAGCTGCGCGTGGGTATAACCCAGCAGTGCCACCGCACGGTCATACTCAATACCGTTCTGCGAAGACGCACCAGCCATCAGCTGATCAAGAATCGACAGCGAATCACGCACCGAGCCGCCACCAGCACGAATCACCAGCTGCAGCACACCCGGCTCCACAGCCACCTGCTCCTGATCGCACAGGCCCTGCAGGAACGGCAGAAGAACCTCCGGCGGAACCAGACGGAACGGGTAATGGTGAGTACGCGAACGAATCGTACCCAGCACCTTATTCGGCTCAGTCGTCGCGAAGATAAACTTCACGTGCTCCGGCGGCTCCTCCACAATCTTCAGTAGCGCATTGAAACCCTCACGGGTCACCATATGCGCCTCATCAATAATGAAGATCTTGTAACGGTCACGCACCGGCGCCAAAGTAGCGCGCTCACGCAAGTCACGGGCATGATCCACGCCGCCGTGGCTCGCCGCGTCCATCTCAATCACGTCTAGGGAACCGCCACCATCACGCGATAGCTCACGGCACGAATCGCACACACCGCACGGAGTAGGAGTCGGACCCTGCGCACAGTTCAAGCAACGCGCCAAAATACGCGCCGACGTGGTCTTACCGCAACCACGCGGACCCGAAAACAGGTACGCGTGATTCACACGGTTCTTCTCCAGAGCGACCATAAGAGGTTCGGTCACGTGCTCCTGCCCGATAACCTCAGCAAAGGTCTCGGGGCGATAACGACGATAAAGGGCAGTGCTCACGGCAACCTCTTCAACTCGGGGTGCGGATAGGACAATCCCTACCATTTTAGACGCTTTACCCTCGGCCCGAGTGGCCGATAGTCACCGGCGAACACGCTGCTACAGCACCCCAGTACAACACCGCCACCGTGACATCTACTATGGACGCTCACCCGGGCGGCATGTACGCCCACAGAAATACCGCGGACGCGCCGAATTCCCAAGAACCCAAAAATCCGGTACACTGGTTCTTGCCTCTTACGTGGCGTTATCTTGGAAAACTCCCCCAGGACCGGAAGGTAGCAAGGGTATTCGAGCTATGACGGGTGCGTAAGGGGTTTTTCTGTGCCCAAAATCAGACACCTAGGTAGTTCGCACCCGTCATGCCCGTCTCACTGTCGTTCGACGGCTTCAACCCAGGATTCCGCCTCGTTAGGGCTCGGCGGCTTCGACGCAGGATTTATTGCCTCGCGCGCTCGGAATCCTGCGCCTCAGTTCGCTCGCTCGGAATCCTGGGTTTCAGCGGGTGCGTAGGAGGTTTTTTCATGCCCAAAATCAGACACCTAGGTAGTTCGCACCCGTCATATGCACTACGTGCCCGCTCCGCTGGCGCTCTGCCCAAAAACAAGGGCACAAGCACCCACAAATGTGCTTTCTGTTACTTTTCCTATTCGGGGCTTGCATGCTTCACAAAAGCGTAGTAAAGTTTTATTCGTTGCCTACGCAATGCGTAGAAAACATAGCTGGAGGATTCGCCTAGCGGCCTATGGCGCACGCCTGGAACGCGTGTTGGGTTAACAGCCCTCGGGGGTTCAAATCCCCCATCCTCCGCCACCGATCCCCGGTCTTAGATTCTAAGACCGGGGATTTTTTATGCCCCTTGGTACTATTTCTTCAGAACCCCACGGTTCCACGTGCCGCCGGAGCGCCCCACACCCGCAGAAAGCACCACCATGATCTTCAAAAAAGTAGGCGACAGCCGCCCCTACCCCCAGCACGGCATGACCCACGCCGACTGGGGAGGAATCCCGCCGCAGCAGGTACGCCTCGACACCCTCATCACCACCCAAAAAACCCTCAACCTCGAGACCCTACTCGCCGAAGACTCCACCTTCTACGGTGACCTCTTCCCGCACGTGGTCAAATGGGGTGGCGAACTCTACCTCGAAGACGGCGTGCACCGCGCACTGCGTAACGCCCTGCATCGCCGCGCCGTCATGTACGCGCGCGTACTGGACCTGGACTCCATCTCCCCGGCACTGCTGCCCGGCGCGTAAAAACCTACTCGCGTAAAAACCTAACCGCGTAAACGCCTACCCGAATACAGAAAATGCCGCGGACCGATGCAAAGAAGCATCAGGTCCGCGGCATTATATATAGCTATTCAGCCCGCTCAACCCTTAGGAAGCGACCTTCAGGTTCGCCTCCTGCACGGGCGACTGCTCCGGCAGAGACTCCTCGGAGTCCAGGCGAACAGGGTTGCCTGCGGCGTCAAAACGCGCGCCCAAACCCATCTGAATAAAACGGATAGTATTCAGAATCTGGCGTTCGCGAGTCTCCTCATCCGGTGCGTCCTCCGCACGACCCGCACTTGAAGAGAGGGAACCGTGCACGAGCATCGCCAATTCGCGAATGTCGTTCTTCGGAATGTAGTTCTCAGCAATGGCGGCAGAAAGAATATGCGCCAACACCATCTGCAGCTCGTGCACGTGCTTGCCGAGCTTCGCGTAGGACTCGGGGGAAAGCATGGAGCGCATCGCCGGGCCCGGAGGTAGGTGGCGGCGCGCCAAATCGTTGATCTGTAGGCGAATGTAGACCGCGAGCTGGTCAATCGGGTTCTCGATGCCCTCCAGGCCGACGCGCAGTTCGTTGAGGAAGCGTTCGGTCTCGTCCAGGGCGTAGGCGACCAACAGTTCGCCCATGTCGGCGAAGTAGTTGTAGACCGCGGTGCGGCCGATGCCGGCGTTCTTGGCGACGTCGGTCATGGTCAGGCCGGGCAGGCCGCGGGTGTAGAGGATCTCGCCGAAGGAGTTGAGAATGGCACGCTTGGTGTTCTCGCGCTGGGCGGCGTTGGTTGCTGCAGAAATACGGGGCATAGTGACACTCTACCCCAAATCGTCAGCAAATGACGAATTTATTGAATGTGTCACCAAGAAATTTGCCCAATCCATGCGAATTTTCACGTTTATGACGAAATAACCGGCCCTACAAGAACCCCAAACGAGTAGCCGCCGCCAAATCAGCACCCACCAACGACGCAATCGGATACCCCGTATGGCCGCGCCCCGGAGTCACCTGCAACAAAGTCCGCGCCCCCAAACCCTCGTAGAAAGCACTACCCTCCTGCACCGCAATACGCGCCGACCAGCTACCCTCCGCGCTGGTCGCCATACGCCGACGACCCGACGGCGAACGCCCATCCAACACCCCCACATGCCAACTCATCAACAGATGCTCATGCGAGGAAGGATTCAACGCCGCCCGCTCACGCACCCGTGCCGGCACACCATCAGCACCGCCGCCACCGATGAAGGTCGCGCCGCCTCCACGAATCCACTCAATATCGTGTGACAGCAGCTCGTAGCTGAGGAACTCCGCGCCCCCCGAATAGCCTGCACACCAGACGCGGCTCATATCCACCCCGTACGCCAGGGCAATCTCCTCAATCAGGGCACGAACCATCCTGCCGTTTGAGCGGGCACGAACCCACCAGTTATACGTCAGCGGAGGCGCATAGGAGCCGGCATCCGTCAGGTGAGGCTCCCGCAGGCTACCCGGCGACAGTACCGGCACCGACAGCATATTGAACTCAGCTGCCACCTGCGCCAACTCGGCACGCAGGGGAGAAGTACGGCGCAACAGGCGACTGCCGGCACGCGATAGATGATCACCATCAAAATAGAACAGCACACCGGGCGCAGACTCAGACTCCGACAGAAGATGCAGATTATCGACCCGGTAGTAGATATTGCGACCCCGATGCGTAAACGACCGGTAACCGAGCAGCTCAGAGGAAGCCAGAAGCATCGGCTCCAGCAGGGAAAGACCGGTACGCACAGCCTGCGCTGTATAGGTCAACAGCGGATGCAGACGCGGAATATGCGCGCTCAGCCGCCGCTGGTTACGGTGGTGCCGCCTCCGCGCTCGCCGTAGAGAGCCACGAACCGAGCGGCGCACCGAGGCCCGAACCGAGCGCTGCACCGAGCCGCGAACCGAGGCGCGTGAAGCATGCCCCGCCTCCAGCGGGGACGCTACCTGCCCAGTACGGTGAACTCCGCTGCGGTGAACTATGCGGCTCAGACTCTTCATACCTCCATTGTAGGTGCGGGGGTTCAGCAGGCGCCGGGGCCTGTCCACACTCTTGAACGGAGCTCATAAACCTGCCTCCGGCACGGCGTATAGGTACTATTAGATAGGCTCGGGTGGCAGACGAGCCGGTGAACCCTGCCCTGCATTGCAGGCTCACCACCACGCGTGAGGGCTCGTACCTGACGTGAAGAAACACATCGCATGGAGAAAGACTTGGGGAAAGTAATGGCTAAACCCGTTAGCGAATCTAAAGCTCAGACGAGCACCGTCAAGGTGCCCTGGGCGGGTCGCCGCGGCTACTTTGATCTGCTGCTGGGCGCATCCTGCGTCATCCTGATCATTTCGAATATTGGTGCAACCAAGGGCGTGGAGTTCGGTCCGCTACCCTTCGAGTTGCCCTTGATTGGCTCGACCATTGTCACCGACGGTGGTTTCTTCCTCTTCCCGCTCGCCTACGTGATTGGCGACCTTCTTTCTGAGGTGTACGGCTTCAAGCGTGCCCGCCGCGCCATTGTGGCGTCCTTCGGCTCGGCTGCTTTTGCGGCCCTGTGCTTCCTGCTGATTGTGCACCTGCCCGCTGCGAGCTTCTACACCGGCCAGGAGGCATTCGCGCAGGTTCTCGGCCCGGTCTGGCAGATTTTTGTGGGCTCCCTGCTCGGTTACCTCTTCGGCCAGACCCTGAACGCCTGGGTCATGGTCGCGATGAAGAAGGCAAGCAAGGGCCGTTTCCTGTGGCTGCGCATGATTGTCTCCACCCTGGTCGGTGAGCTGCTCGATACCCTCATCTTCTGCTCCATTGCGGCACCGGTGCTCGGCATCGACACCATGGAAGCATTCATCAACTACGTACTAATCGGCTATATCTACAAGTGCCTGGTCGAGGTGCTCCTCATGCCGATCAGCTACCCGATTATTGGTTGGTTCAAGCGTCACGAACTCGAGTACGTGGCGTAAGCTAACCTCCTTACAGCTGATGTGCACAGCCGCCCGGCCTAACGCCTGGGCGGCGTTGCCATTTCAGCTTTGTTCAATACACAGCATGTCTAAGAAAGAGATACGTTATGTCTAAACTGCAGGGGAACACCCCCGAGCAGTCGAAGAACGACTCGTTGAATCGTTCCCTCTCCCACGGCCAGTTGACCATGATTGCAATGGGCTTGGCGCTGGGTACGGGCCTGTTCCTGGGCTCCTCCTCCGCCATTAAAATTGCGGGCCCCGGCGCAATCATCTCTTACGCTATTGGTGCGATGATTGCGGCAACCATTGCTGCGTGCGCGGGTGAAATGTCCGTGCGTCACCCCGTCCAGGGCGGTTTCGGCACCATTGCGAGCCGATACCTGAACCCCTTTAGCGGCTACCTGACTCGCTGGGCGTATTGGGCATGCACCGTGCCGCTGGCCGGTGCCGAGCTGGTGGCGGTTGGTCACTACATGGCGTACTGGTTCCCGGACGTTCCCCTGGCTGTGTTCGTTGCCCTCTTCGGCGCAATTATTCTGGTGCTGAACCTGGTGAGCGTGAAGTCCTTCGGCGCCCTGGAGTTCCTGCTCTCTTCGATTAAGGTTTCTGCCGTCATCGTGTTCATGGTGATTGGTGTGCTGCTTGTGTTCGTGGGTCTGCCCGGCCACGCCGCGGCAGGTACCGCAAACCTCGTGAACGACGGCGGCTTCCTGCCCAACGGCCCGGCATCCATCTGGATTTCGATGGCTGTTGTCATGTTCTCCTTCGGCGGTGTGGAAATGATTTCTCTCTCCGCAGCGGAGGCGAAAGACCCGGCACGCTCGGTGGCAACCAGCGTGAAGGCAATGATCTGGCGTCTGTCCACCTTCTACGTGGTGTCCATGGCGATTATTCTGTGCCTGGTGCCCTGGCAGACCGCCGCGCAGAACTCGGAACTGACCGAGTCGCCTTTCGTGCTCGTCTTCTCTGAACTGGGTATCCCCTTCGCGGCGGACATCATGAACTTCGTGGTGCTCGTTGCTGCGCTCTCCGGCGCTAACGCCTCCCTGTACGCGGCAACCCGCCTGCTGCACGCCCTGGGCTCTGACCGCATGGCTCCCGCAGTGGCTGCACGCACCTCCTCGCGCGGCGTGCCGGTCGTGGCTCTGCTCATCTCCTTCACCGGCGTTGTCGTGGCGACCGTAATGGCTGTTGCCAAGATTGGCGACATCTTTGCACTGCTCATGGCGTTGGTGACCCTGTGCATCCTGATTGTGTGGGTCATGATTCTGCTGACCTACCAGGCGTACAAGAAGGACCAGAAGAACGCCTCCTCCTTCACCGTGCTGGGTGGCCGCGTCACCGCAGGCCTGGCTCTGGCGGGTGTTCTGGCGACCCTGGCGGCAATGTTCATGCTGCCCGGCTCGGGTGTGCAGGAATCCATCATGGTCGGCATCGTCTTCTTCGTGCTGATTTCTATTGGCTACGCCGTCTCCTCGAAGGTTCAGGGCGGCTATGAGCGCCCCGACCTGGACGCTATGCACGCCGACGAAGACACCAGCGCGGCACAGCACTAAATAGCGTGAAAGCCTCGCAAGGCTAAAACATACAGGGCACCTACAAGGCACCGGATGGGGGAGCACCCCCGTTCGGTGCCTTTCGCTTTTGTGCCCTAGACGGCACCGTTCTGAGCGATGTGAGTGTGCCCGTAGAATAGTTAACTATTCGTACCCGTCAACGAGGCTAGAAGCCGCAGAAGCCGGGTGCGAGCACACATTGCACATCACGCCCCTAAGGCGTACTGACGGAAGGCACCTTCGTGTCCCACAACGACGATACCCGCAGCCAGGCTGCAGCGGGGACCGCCGGATCGCGCACCCTGAAGCGTTCTCTGTCCCACGGACAGATGACCATGATCGTGATGGGTTCCGCGCTCGGTACGGGCCTCTTCTTGGGTTCGGGCACCGCCATTGCGATGGCTGGTCCCGCGGTCATTCTCACCTACGCTATTGGTTCTGCGCTCGCTTCGGTGATTGGTGCGGCAACCGGTGAAATGGCGGTTCGCTACCCTGTCCGCGGCGGTTTCGGTACTATTGCTACCCGCTACCTGGGCCCCTTCGCGGGCTTTTTGACTCGCATCGCCTACTGGACGGCGACTGTTCTGATTGCCGGTGTTGAGCTGGTGTCGGTGGCGACCTACCTGAATTATTGGTGGCCGCAGCTGCCCCTGTGGGTCGGTATCGCCGTGTTTGGTGTGGCTCTGATTGTGCTGAACCTGACGAGCGTGAAGTCTTTCGGCATGCTGGAGTTCTTCCTGTCTTCGATTAAGGTCATTTCGATTGTTGCCTTCCTGCTGGTGGGTCTGTGCCTGATTTTCTTTGGTCTGCCCGGCCACGCTGCGGTGGGTACCGCGAACCTCTTCAACGACGGCGGTTTCATGCCGAATGGCCCGCAGTCGGTGTGGCTGTCGCTGGCTGTTGTGATGTTCTCTTTCGGTGGTATTGAGATGATCTCGATCTCTGCTGCGGAGGCGAAGGATCCCTCCCGTTCGGTGCGTTCCTCGGCTAAGGCGATGATGATTCGCCTGGCGACCTTCTACGTGCTGGCCGTTCTGATTGTTGTGGCTGTTATTCCGTGGCGTTCTGCGTCTGGCCTGGGCGATGCGGTGGACGCTTCCCCGTTCGTTCTGGTCTTTGAGCAGCTGGGTGTGCACGGCGTGGCACACTTCGTGAACTTTGTGGTGCTGATTGCGGCGCTGTCGAGTGCGAACGCGAACCTGTACGCGGGTGCGCGTCTGTTGCACTCCCTGGCGGCTGACGGCATGGCGCCTCGCCAGCTGGCTCAGGTGAACCGCGCTGGCGTTCCGGCTCGTGCGGTATGGCTGTCGACCAGCGGCATGGTGATTGCTATTCTGCTGGCCCTGTACAGCCCGAAGGAAGCGTTCCTCTCCATGATTTTCGTGATTATGGTGTGCGCGTTGACCGTGTGGGTTCTGATTCTGTTCGCCTACATCGTGTACAAGCGTGTTGAGCCGGCAACGGGCGGTTTCCGCCTGTGGGGTGGCCAGTTTACCGCGGCGCTCGGCGTTCTGCTGCTCTTCGCGGTGTGGGTTGCGCTCTTCATGGTGCGCGGTTCCATGGTTCCGGCAATTGTGGGCGTGGGCTACTTTGTGGTGCTGAGCCTGCTGTACTTTGCTCGTATTCGACACACTCACGTGATTGACGAACAGACCTTCGTGGAGGCTCAGCAGGCAACTGCCGAGTATGACGCCATGAAGTACGACGCTGATCATGCGCTGGAGACCGCGGCAAAGCTGGGCCGTTAAGGTTCTGTGGCTCCTCGGATTCTGTAGCTCCTCGGAGGGCTATGTTGGGGCCTGCAGAGACTCCAAACTCCAAGAAGGTAATAAACGAAAAATACGGAAAATTTCTGGGATTCCTCGTAATAAAACCGTAAAAATACCGTTGGTCCTCAGGGCGGGTCTATCATAGACAGTGAACCGTATGATCTTGTATGCGTTCAAATGTCTGTGTGTTGGATGAGGCTCGAAAGCATCGTAGCTTTCGAGCCTCATCGCTTTAATTTCTGAACATATTTTTAGAGCATTAATCCTAGATAATGTGTTCATTTGTTTTATGTTGCGAACCTGTGTGAATGGCCGACTCGTGGTGCGGGGCGAGTAGAGTTAAAACCATGCAAAACCACGAAAAGAACCGCGAAAACACCCCCGAACAGACCACCGCCTCTGAGGCCGGTACCACCGAACTGCTGGTGCACGTGCCCGCCCGCTGGGGTGATATGGACGCCTACGGGCACGTCAACAACGTTGCTATCCTCTCGGTCATGGAAGAAGCCCGTGTAGCGCTCTTCGGCCCACCGCCGTCCTCCGGGCAGAAGCCGACCGTGGCACCGCAGCCTCCGATTCCGCTGTTCGACCTGGTTGCCGAGGGCGTGCAGGCGCTCATTGCCGAGCACGGCATCCGCTACCTGGCTCAGCTGCCCTACACCGGCGAGCCCGTGCCGGTGCGCTTGAGCGTGGAGAAGGTCAGCGCCGCATCCGTGCGTATTGGCTACTCGATTCTCTCCCCGGTGGACCATCGTGAATGCGTGCGTGCCTTTACCGTGCTGGCGTTCTGGGACTCGGTTGCGGGGCGACTGACTCGACTGACCCCCGAGCAGCGTGATCTGCTGAGCTCCTACCTGCCGCAGAAGTAGGGGCGCTCCGCTGTAATAAAACGGCATTGAACGGGGGTAAGCGTATGCTTTAAATACCTTCTGCAAAGGGTGCAAAAGGTTCATTCCCGGGAGAGATAACAATGCCGTTTCACCACACTCAGGCAGGCTCCGTCGGCTGGGGTCGCCGCACGATGCGCGCCACCGGATGCGCCGCCGCCCTTCTCCTCGCCCTGACCGGCTGCTTTGGCGGTTCTCAGAGCGAAAACTCCTCGTCGACCCCCAGCCCCTCCAACACGGCTAACCACTCGCAATACCCGCTCCCTTCCTCCACCGCGTCCCCGTCACCGACGAAGAAGACCGAGCCGACCGTCACCGAGACCCAGGTGTCAGCCCCCGCAGAGAGCGCCGAGGCGAAGGCATCTGAATCCTCCGCACCCGCTGAAGCGAAGGAAACGGCGGCGGTCGCAAACCCCACTGCCGCTGCGACACCCCGCGCACCCGAAAAGGTGGAGGCTGAGCGCGCCTCCGCCGGTGAGCGTTGTGGACACATTGGCCGCAAGGGCTACCTGAAGACCGGTGCGGAAATCATGGTGCTGCGCGGTACCGTGGACTGCGCCCACGCCCTGGACGTGCTGACCGAGTACGTCACCACCCCGCGTGCCGACGACAACACGACCCAGCACAAGGTTGCGAAGGTTCAGGACGCCACCTGCTACTGGAACCCGCCGTCCGATATGGCTGAGAACCGTCGCGAGGATCGCGCCGCCCCCGAATGCACCATCGGCGAGGACGTCGCCTTTGTGGCTCGCCTGGACAATCCGGATGCTCCTCAGATTCCCTTCCTCATGGAGCCCTCCTACTACGATTCCGGCGCCGGCTACTACCGTTTCAAGAGCGAGGACGAGCGCACCCTCTGCGAGCTGAACCCCGCGGACGGAACCCTGGTGTGCGAGCGCCGCACCGGCGAGCAGACCGGCGACGGTAACGGTGCGGTCGGTCGTACTTTTGCCGGCCCGGTGGAGGTGACTCGCATGAACTTCCTGACCGGCGCCAGCGAGGTGAATACCGTGAATGAGTCCTCGGCTCTGCACGCGGAAACCAACACCGCAAACACGAAAATCATGCACGCCCTGGATGTGGTGACGGTGCCCGCCGCTGAGGGCAAGCAGCTGACCTGCTTCGGCGAGATTGAGGCTGGCTCGATTACCTGCCATGACGGAAACGGCCGCACTATTACGGTGCGTGGCAGGCACGAAGGCTAAGCGCCCGCACCAGAGGCAATGAGCTGCCAATGAGTTGTCTTTGAGCGGCAAATAGCTAAGGAGGGACTCCCCGCGATGCCGGGGAGCCCCTCTTATTGGGTTCTGCCCGCTGTGTCCCTTTCCCATTGGGCCCTAGAGGGGGCACCCTGTGGGTTCCTAAGATGCCGTATAGCTAGCTCACAGGTAGCGTCTTTAGAATACTGTTGAGGAACCCGAACCAATGACGCAGAAAGGTCACCATGCATCCGGCACAGAAGCATTCTAACCAGACTTCTACCCAGGCTCGTTCTACTCAGACTCGTTCTACTACGCTCGGCACCGCGAAGCGCTATAGCCCCGTAGCATTGGGTGCTATGCTCCTGCTGGCGCTGTCGGCATGCTCCGGAGGCGCCACTACCGCCTCCCCGAGCGCCACCGCAACCCCTAGCCCCAGCGCTACGAGCGCGAAGGCGACCGCCAGCCCCACCCGCACCGCAACGGTCACTGAAAGCACCCCGACTGCCGGCACTATTCACACCCCCACCGCGGCTGCTACCGTGAGCCCCGGAACCATCACGACCGCAAGCCCCACGGCGACCGTGCAGGCGAGCGCGGCGGCGAGCTCCTCCGCATCGGCTAAGGCGAATACTTCGGCGAGCGCTGTGGCGAAGGCGTCGAGCACTGCGAGCCTGTCCAGCTCGGATGTTCAGTCTGCGGGCGGTAGCTGCGGCAGCATGGACGCTACCGGCTACCTGAAGCACAACGCTACGGTTCAGGTGACCTCCGGCGCGGTGGATTGCCTGTTTGCGCGTGAGCTGATCCGCCAGTTTGTGGTGCAGAACCCCGCCGAGGTGACCGATAAGGCGAATGGTGAGCGTACCGTCATGTCGGCGCGCTGCTACTGGAAGCCGGGCGACGGTGCGGATCGTGCGACCCCTGAGTGTGTGTCGCTGGATGGTGGCAGCACCGTCATTACCGTGAAGCTGACCAACTAGTTTACGGCTCATACACCGTAAGGTGCGGGTCTTAAACACAAGCGCCGCGTTGACGAATCATTCGTCAACGCGGCGCTATAGTATTCCTACCCGCAGACGGGCAGAATCAGAGCTGGTGCGGGTTAGAACTCCCCGCGTGCACGGGCGGCGAGCACATCATCCAGGCGGGCGAAGGTCGAACGCCAGGTGGTGCGCACCTCCTCGTGGACCGAGGCGGGCATGGGACCAATCTCAATGACGATGCGGGTACCGGATCCCACGCCGTCGGCGGTAATCACGGTTTCGGGGAAGAAACGGTGACGCTGGTACACCAGCACGCTACCGGGGTTGCCCAGGTGGTCGGGCAGCTGCTCGGCGTATTCGAGCTCCTTGAACGGTTCAATACTCAAAAAGCGGCTCTGCAGAATGCAGGACACCGAGGGGTCCACCTCGTTGATCATGGACAGGCGCTGCAGGCCGCCGACGACGGGCTCCACGACAACGTCGGTGGGGCGCACGTGCCAGCCGGCGGGGCCGTACCAGCGGACCAGCAGTTCGGGGTCCAGGTAGGCGCCGAAGACGTCCTCGACCGGGGCCGCGATCTCGTGGTCGAAGACGAGAAGCTCCTCATCGGGAACATGAGTGATGCTCATAGGGTTCTCCTTAAACGGGTTGAAGAGCGGGTTTAGGGCTTCTTACCGGAGTAGTAGTTGCCGAGGAACTCGTCACGGTACTCGAAGTAGGTGCCGTCCTTGATAGCTTCGCGGGCGTCGTCCACCATGCGCACGATAAAACGCTCATTGTGGATGGAGGCGAGGGTCGCCGCTAGACGCTCGTCCGCCTTGAACAGGTGGCGCAGGTAGGCGCGGGTGTAGTGGGTGCAGGTGTAGCAGTCGCAGCCCTCGTAGATGGGCGAGAAGTCTGCCTTGAAGCGCGCGTTGGTGATGTTGTAGCGGCCGGTGGGGGAGTAGACGGCGGCGTTGCGTGCCACGCGGGTGGGGGAGACGCAATCGAAGGTGTCTACACCGTTCTCAATGCCGACGAAGATGTCGTCGGGTTCGGAGATGCCGAGCAGGTGGCGGGGCTTGGACTCGGGCAGCTCTTCGGCGCACCAGCGCACGATGGTGCCGAGGTTTTCCTTCTCAAGCGCACCGCCGATACCGAAGCCGTCGAAGGGCATGGAACCGAGGTCCTGGCATGCCTTGCGGCGCAGGTCCTCGTACTGTGCACCCTGAATGACGCCGAACAGCGCCTGGTAGGGCTTGCCCACGCGCTCAGCGGTCAGGCGCTGGTGCTCAGCGATGCAGCGCAGCGCCCACAGGCGGGTGCGTTCGAGCGCCTCCTCCTGGTAGCCGCGGGAGTTGTAGAGGGTGGTCAGCTCGTCGAAGGCGAACATGACGTCGGCACCGATCTGGTGCTGAACCTGCATGGACACCTCGGGGGTGAATCGGTGAATCGAGCCGTCAATATGTGACTTGAAGTTCACGCCGTCGTCGTCAATGTGGGCGAGGCGTTCCTTGCCCTTTGCCACGTCGTCGTCACCGAGGGGGCGGCCGTCGGCGCCCTTAGCGTCCGCGACGGTACCCATGTCGATTACCTTCTTGAAGCCGGAGCCCAGGCTCATGACCTGGAAGCCGCCGGAGTCGGTGAAGGTCGGGCCGTCCCAGTTCATGAAGGCACCCAGGCCGCCTGCCGCGTCGAGGATTTCGGGGCCGGGCTGCAGGTACAGGTGGTAGGCGTTGGAGAGCAGAGCCTGAGCGCCGAGCTCCTTCATGGATTCGGGCAGGACCGCCTTGACGGTTGCCTTGGTGCCCACGGGGGTGAAGGCGGGGGTCTGGATCTGTCCGTGCGGGGTGGTGATGACACCGGTGCGTCCGCGGAACTGTCCGCCGTTGGCTTCTACACGTTCAGCGCTGGGGGAGGCGGTGTCCGCCAGGCGGCTGGTGATGGTGAAGCCAAAGTCCTCGGTGGGGAAAGAGTTATCTAGAACGCTCATTCTTCTCTCGATTGTTTGCTTTCCGTCTGAATGTCTACACCCTAGCCTACCGGAAAACCCCGCCTCTCTTGCCGGAGGCGGGGTTTACGCGGGTACTATCAGGCTAGGGTACTTGTCAGGTTGGGGCACAGCCAGACTGGGGTATAGGCAGGGTGGCTGAGTTTAGCTAGCCCTAGCCGGCGAAGTTTAGCCAGCGAAGTCGCCGAGCATATCCACGGTCGGCACGAAGAAGAGGGTGCCGGTCACCGCGGTGCTGAAATCCAGCAGACGGTCGTAGTTGGCGCTATCCACTCCCATGAACATGTTCATGAGCATCTTCCGAACGGTCGAGAAGGTGCTGGCGTAGCAGATGAAGTAGGTGCCCAGCTCGTTGTTACCCACGGTGCCGAAGGGCATGTTGTCGCGAATAACCTTGAAGTCGTCACCAATATTGGCAAGAGCGGAGTGCGAGTTGGCGGGCTTCTCGTCCTCGCTCATCTCGATGTCCTCGTGCTTGGAGCGGCCAATGACCTTCTCCTGCTCGGAGACAGGCAGTGCGTTCCACGCGGTCATGTCGTGGATGTACTTCTGCACGAACTGGTAGCTGCCGCCCTTGTACATGGGGTCATTGTCACCGATGACGCCGAAGTATTCGCGTGCGGCGGGGGTCTGCGGGTTTTCGGTGCCGTCCACAAAACCGATGATGGAGCGGCCGTCCCAGTAGCGGAAGCCGTGCACCTCATCCAGTACCTCAGCAATATCGCGTAGAGCCGCAGTAATAGCGGACGCCATATCGTAGGCGATGGACGGCTGGGTTGCGCGGATGTGGAAGTGCAGATCACCGGGAGTGGACACCGCGGTGTGCTTGGGGCCCCGAATTTCCTCGAACTCCACGAGCTCCTGCGGCAGCGGCTTGGGCAGATCCAGGGTCAGCCACGCGCTGTGGCTGATGCCCAGCACAATGCTGGCGTTCTCGGGCGAGTAGCGGTTCGCGGTGGTGTGGTTGAGGTTAATGACGAGCCCGCAGAGGTTCTGGAACCCCTCAATGAGCGCATCCTGAGAGATGCCTTCCTTGAACTTCCACACCATGAAAATGGTGTTAGCGTTCGGGCTGGCAGTGACCTGTTGTGATTCTGAAGCAAACATAAAACTCACCGTACGCCCGTGTGCACGCCCCTGCAATGAACCCAGTCCTAACCTTCTGCACTAGCCCTAACCTTCTGCGCTGAACGGAGAAGATAAGGGCTGGGGTGGGGATAGGGTTTTAGCAGCCGTGCTTTAGAAACAGTGCTTTAGAAACCGTGGGAGGCGAGGTCACGCGCATGCGCCAGGCGTGCCGCCGTCTCGAAAATAGTCCACGCCTGCACCTGAGTGGACAGCTCCACCGGCGCACCGGGCTTCACAACCTTGCTCATCGGCTCGGTGAACCGCGGGGAGAACTGCACGAGCGCCTTACCGCGAATCTCATTCGGGTCAATGCCGTACTCGTTCATCGGCAGGTTGGGGTCGAACTCGCGGCGGCCCTCCCACAGGGCGCGCGCGGTCGAGTACACCAGGGTTGAGGCGAGCGCTCGCGCCTCGTCACTGAGCAGCGGCGAGGACGCCGCCATGCCCAGGTAGCGCACGAGAATGCCGGTGAACAGGCCGCCGTCGCCGTCGCCGTGCGAGATGAGGATGCGGCGGCGCGCACCGGAGAGGAACTCCACCTCTTCGGTCATGTGCTTGACGATGCCGACGATGAGGCGCTCGGCGCGTTCTGCGGGGTCCACCTCGCAGGGCACACCGGATGCGGCGAGGCTCAGCAGGGCGCCCAGGGTGGTTCCCTGGTTGTAGGTGAATTCGCCGCGTTCGTATTCGTACTCGTCGCCGCGCACGTTCACGCCGTCAATATAGAGCGAACGTTCTGCATCCCAGAGGGTTTCGTTCATCCAGTCCATGAGCGCGGCGGCAGTCTTCGGGTCGCCCGCACGCACATACGCCAGAGCGGTCGGCGCGGTCGCCGCAGCATTCACAAAATCACGCTTGGACTTGCGCCAACTCATGCCACCCACCGGGGAGAAACCCTTCGCCAGCTGCTCGAAGAGAGCCGCGCCAGCATCCTGGGCGGCAACGTCATTCGCACCGGTCAGCTCAATGCAGAAGGAATTCATGCGGCCCACCGCGAGGGTCAGCCACGCCATATCGTCAAAATAATCGTTCGCGAAGCGACCGTAGTTACGCACGTTAATGCCGCGCAACAGCGCGCGGGCGCGGTGCAGCTCTTCCTGGGCGGCAGTAATATCGCCCTCGCGCAGGTGACGCTGACCGGCATCAATCATGCAGTCCAGCAGGTGCGCCTGCCACCAGTAATGCCAAACGTTCAGGCGCTGGCTCAGCGGGCGCGGATCGGGCACCTGCACCGAACCGATGAGGGCGCCGGGCACGCCGAGGATGCGATGCACAAAGGTATCGGTGACGCTGACGGCTGCGGCAGCGGCATGCGAGGAGGTGCGCTGGGCGTACTCGCTAATCGACTCCAGAGACTGCTCGTTGTGGGAAGACGGCTGGGAATTCATGGACCCTCTGTAGTTGCGGTGAAGTATTACGTCTGAAATTATCCCACTTTTTGCCCTCTGAGCGCCCGGATGCTGTGGGCGGGCTCTCGGGTGGGATCCCTTTTCGAGAACCCGCCAAGAAGATGCACCGCAGGGAACGAAGTGAACGCCACTCAAAAACGGTTAGGCGGCGGCAGCCAGCGAACGCCCGCTGTACAGGTCCACCCGCTCGCCGGTGATGGGGTGCTCAAAGTGCAGGCTGTACGCCAGCAGCTGCAGCGGGTACTCCGAGCGGTCGGGCGCATTGGGTAGCACCTGCGGGTAGAGCACATCGCCCAGAATGGGCGAACCCAAAAGGTTCAGGTGCGCCCGTAGCTGGTGGGTCTTGCCGGTGTGAGGCGCCAAATCATAGAGCGCCCATTCTCGTTTTTCGTTGAGCGTAGGCTCGGCACGCCAGCCCTCAACCGCCTGCGCACTCGGGGTGAAAGTCCGCAAAATCTTCACGGTCGTCAGCGTATTCGGCTCCACACCCTGCACCGCGCACTCTTGCTCAGACAGCTGCTGAACCTGCAGCTGATCACGAATCTTCTGAATATGAGAACGCACCTGCAGCCCCTCCGCACTCAACGCCTGCTCGGCGGCGGCAGGGTCGGCGGGAACCGGCGCCACGGCGCGGTAGGTCTTCGACACCTGACGGTGCTGAAACATCATCTGGAAAGGGCGGCGCGCCTCCACGGTCTTAGCAAAGAGCAGCACGCCGGCGGTCGGGCGATCCAGGCGGTGAATCGGAATCAGCCGCGGGTTCTGCTCACGCACCCGCAGCTTGGTCAGTGCGGTCTGCGCAATATAGGAGCCGCGCGGTGTGGTCGGCAGAAAATGCGGCTTATCAATCGCTAGCACGTGCTCATCCTCGTAGAGCACCGGCATATCGGAGGGTAGTTGCGACTCATCGGCAAGCTCACGGAAGTACCAGATGCGCTCGCCCGGCATGTACGGGCTATCGCTGGTCAGAATCGTGCCGTCGTCCAGACGCACCTCGCCGGTGTTGAAGCGGGCGTGAATAATCTGTGGGTCGTTTGGGTAGAAGCGCGCAATCAGATAATCCGCAATGGTTGCCGGGATGGTGTTGTTCGGGGTGAGCTCGGCGGGGAGCTCCTCGGGTAGCGGCAGGATCAGCTGAATCGGATCGATACCGTTCTTCTGAGCCAGCGGAGGGGTCAGCAGACGGCGATGCGTGCGGCGTGCCGGTTTCGCCTGGCGTGTAGCGGCAGGCTGCGTAGGGACTGTGTTGTGAGTGGAGGCAGTGTTCTGTGCGGGCATGGCTCTACTCTACCGCCTGAGCCCTATCGCCTGAGCGGGGCTAGGACCGAGGTAAGCTGAGCCGGACTGCCTACCGATGAGGTAGCTAGACACATTGCCGCGGGGTTGGGTTTCGGGCAGCGGAATGCAGTTTTGTCTGACACTCATGAATGTTTGTGTGAATGCGTGGAACAAAAAACGAAAACTTCACAAATTTTTGAAATTATTGGACATTTAATTTAAAAAAACTGCATTAATTTTACAAAAAATAGTGTTTGAGTGCGGTATTTTCGAAAATCCTGTCAAATCAGAAACTAATAACCCTCAATTTAGCCCCCGTGGTTTTTCTAAGTATAAAAGATGTAAAGCAAATAAATACCTGCTAACCTGGGCATCCTACGTCATAAACGCCTTAATAAAGGCTGAAAGTAGCCTTAAAGCGGTACGATTAAGACACAGAAGTTCGATATTTCGAACGAAGGGGTCGAAATGGGACAGAAACAGCGCAAGGGCGCAGAGAGTAAAGGAACACCCCCAATTACGGCGGTG